>ERZ808043.11-NODE-11-length-101254-cov-8.988189_pt1 | contig 101254 bp, 81 predicted proteins | sample MGYA00380194_ERZ808043 | MGnify/ENA primary metagenome ERZ808043 (study PRJEB31490, sample SAMN06133370) | cow dung metagenome | isolation source: H3 | host: cow | place: China: Chengdu | collected 2015-05 ...
AAAAAAAAAATAAAAAAAAAAAAAAAAAAAAAAAAAAAAAAAAAAAAAAAAAAAAAAAAAAAAATAGAGAATTTTAGTTAAATATAGTATTCTTTTCACTTGTCCAATTAGGCAGAATGGGTAATTATCCCTATTTTTGTAACGGTAACAATTCTATATACACATTATATATATTAATTAATCTTAACAAATAAACACCTAACAAACAATCATCAATCATTATGAAGATTAAAGCACTTCTTGTTGGGCTTACAATCCCCTTGGCGGGATTTGCCCAGGAATTCAAGGTGGTTGAGCAGGAACTGTCCAATCCGGACAACGCCCCTGCACCATGCCACCCAGTGCCTCACAAGCGCCAGATTCTGTGGAACGAGACCGAGTTCTATGCCTTCTTCCACTATGGCATGAATACCTTTACCGGAAAGGAATGGGGTAATGGTGACGAGGCGGAAAGCATCTATGCCCCCAAGGCTATGCCCAACCCCGAGCAGTGGATCACCTCTGTGAAGGCTGCCGGCATGAAGGGCGGCATTGCCGTGGTGAAGCACCACGACGGTTTCTGCCTGTGGCCAACGGCTACTACCACCCACAACATCACCAAGGCAGGCAGCGAGTACGGCCGTCAGGCAAACATTCCTCAGCTGTATGCCGAGGCAAGCCGCAAGCACGGTATGAAGTATGGTTTCTACATCTCTCCATGGGACAGAAACTCTGCACACTACGGCAAGGATACCTACGTGACCGAGGTGTTCCTGAAGCAGTGCGAGGAACTGGCAAAATATGGCTCTGACCAGTTTGAGATGTGGTTTGACGGTGCCAACGGTGGCGACGGCTACTATGGCGGCGAGGGTGGCAACCGCAGTGTGGATGCCTCCATCTACTACGACACACCCAACCTGCGTGCACGAGTACACAAGATTGCTCCCAACTGTATCCTGTGGGGTGTGGGCGGCGAGGCTCGCTGGATTGGTAACGAATCTGGTTATGCCGGCAACACCAACTGGGCCATGACCGACTACATGGACGAGAACGTGGTGCGCGAGGAAGGCGACATCGACGGCTGGTTCTGGAACCCCGGCGAGAGCGATGCCAAGGCTACAAACAACGGCTGGTTCTGGCATCAGGGCGAGACAATGAAGAGTGCTGACCGCCTTTTCCAGATGTATCTGGAGACCGTAGGTCGCAATGCCACCCTCATCCTGAACTGTCCTCCCGACCAGTATGGCGTACTGCCCACAAACACCGTTAACGAACTGAAGAAACTGGGTAAGATGCTGCACGAGCGCCTTGGTTTGGAAGTACATGGCTTTGACGAGACAACAGCTGCCAAGGACCTGGCAAAGACAGCTACTATCGAGGCAAGCGAGACACGCACCGGTGGCAAGTATGAGGCTGCCAACCTGAACGACGGCGATAAGGAGACCTACTGGGGCACCAACGACGAGAGCCGCTCTGCCACTATCACCCTGACATGGGACGTGGCACAGACAGTACGCTATCTGGTGCTGCAGGAGCCCATCAAGCTGGGTCAGCGCATCAAGGACTTCAAGATTGAGTACACCACCGATGGCAGCAAGTGGACAGAACTCTGTCCTGCTTTGGAGACAACCACCGTTGGCTACAAGAGAATCATACCCCTTAACGGCAAGACAGCCGAAAGTTATGGTAGCGGATACAATGCCAAGCAGCTCCGCATTACCATACTCGACAGCAGAGCATGCCCATTATTGTCTAACCTAAGTGTATATTGATAGCAAGCCATGATAAACAAGAAATTCATATTTTCTGCTTTCGCACTCCTTGCTATGGGCTTGGGTGCATCAGCACAGACAACCATCAGTTTCGAAACTGAGGACTTCAAGAGTATTGGCGTTTACGACCAGTGGTCGGAGAGCCCCTTCCGCACAGGCGCCCTCAAGGGCAATGCAGGTGTGACGGACAACCCCGACAAGAATGTGGACGATGTCTTGGGTGTAGCTCCCAACGGTACCGACAAGGTGCTTGCCCTCCAGCGTAGCCGTCATGCCGGCAATGCCTTTGGTGTGCGCATAGACCTGAAGGAACCCATCCGTCTGACCAAGCAGTTGCAGTATATCCACGTGATGACCAACCTGAAGAACAAGCCCGTGGACTCACGCATGATGGTGATGGGCCTGGGCAAGCGTGTAGAGGAAAGCTGGTCATGGCAGGACGGCGAGGACGAGCAGTTCTGGGCATGGACAAAGACAGATGTCAAGGCCAAGGAAGGCTGGCAGGACATCGTGGTAAGCTTCAAGGGTTTCTCCTATTCCAAGGAAGAGAATGCCAACAGCGGTATCGACATCTATGCCCTGGTCATCGTTCCCGACCTGCGTTCGCCCCATGCCGATGCAGCCGACTGGGTGGCATACTTCGACGAAATCGTTATTGACAACAACCCCGAGAAGCGCTTCACTACCGACAAGTATGCCCTTGACTTCGACCCCAAGGCAACACCTGTGCGCTCCGACCGCAGCCTTGCCAAGGTGGGCCTGACCGTAGCTGGATCTAACAAGGCAATTGACCTAAGCAACAAGTTGGTTTATAATGACAAGATGACACAAGCTGTTTTCTCAGCAACTGCTGGCACTGAGGTAACACCCACATTCCAGTACAACGGTACATGGATGAGCGGCTATGTCTACACCGACTGGGGCAAGGACGGCGTCTTCACCTATACCGTGAACAACAATGGTACTCCTGCCGAGGGCAGCGACATCGTCAGCTACAATGCCGCCCAGGTGGAAGGCACATGGCGCAAGAGCGACGGCACTACCACCGCCAATGGCAACACCATCCAGAGCGGTATGCCCAAGTTCACCATTCCTGCCGGTACACCCGTAGGTTTCTACCGCATGCGCTACAAGGTTGACTGGGACAACTTGAACCCTGCCGGTGCTGCTGACCTCATTTCCAATGGTGGCGGCATTGCCGATGTGACTCTGGACGTTCACGGCGAAACAGTAAGCGTTAGCGCATCTCAGCTGAACGGCGATATCGTTCTGGCTGCTGACGGCTCTGCATTGCAGAACTATCAGGCTCCTTACGGACAGGCCCTGAAGGTGAAGGTTATCCCCGAGAAGGGCTTCGTGCAGAACGGTTTCCGCCTGAAGTATGGCTACAACGTGAATGCTGCCGACCAGCTCGACGAGAACGGCAATCCCAACTGGATCATGGTGGAGGTTCCTGCCAAGTCTATTGCCGCAGACAGCACCTACAGCATCCCTGCTGACTATATCCGTGGCGGACAGGTGAGCATCGTAGGCGACATGCAGCAGGTTCGCCAGTACACCGTCAAGGTTGTAGGTGCTCCTGAAGGTCAGGGTGGTGTTGTCTACATGAGTCAAGAGTATGGCAATGATGATGTTATCTTAGGTACACAATACTTTACCGTGGATGATGTGCAGGCAATTGCTATTAAAGACTATAATGTAGCGGTTACTTTCGAAAACAACATCATAACAGTTACCTATACTTATAGTCCTTTGAAGGAGTACAGAACTGTCAGCAGCCTTTCAGAACTGCGCAACGACATGGCTTATCACATCAAGGCCAAGAGCGGCGAGGGTTATCTGGCATGGAACAGCACCATCACCGACCAGTATGTAAGTCTGCGTGGCGTTACCAATTATAGTCACAATAATTTGCCAGGCAATCAGTCTGTAGCAAGCATCTACCAGCAGGAGGTAACCCCTTTTGATAACACCGTCATCTGGCAAATCCTGAAGGAAGGAGATTCCTACTATCTTTACCAGCCAGCAAAGGAGAGTTTCGTTACCCGTAGCGGTCGTGACTATATGTTTACCGACGAGAAGACTGCGCTTGACAAGATTCGCGATAATGGAGATGGTACTTTCAGTTTCCATGCAGGTGGCGGTTATTCGGATGGCTCCACATTTTTTGCCTGCATCGTTACCAACGAGGCTACTTACGCTCTCCGCAACTGGACATGGGACGACCACGGTTCTGTAATGTATATCATCGAGAACCCCAATATCGAGGTTGAGGACATTCTTGCCACTTCCATTCAGGACATCAACGTTGAAGACGGAGCATCTGTAAAGCAAGGCATTTACAATATGCAAGGCCAGAAACTCCACGCACTGCCCAAGGAAGGTGTTGTGATTGTCGATGGCAAGAAGAAGATTATTCGCAAGTAATGACAGGCATTTGAATTTTATCGCTGTCTGATCATCAGTAACAGTAATAGAAGACGGGTTGTTTTCTCCAAGAGGGAATCAACCCGTTTTCGGTATGTATATGCCTGCGTGCCTGCATTCTGGATTTACCCTGCGTGAAGTCCCTGTTTTGGTCCTCGGGACGTCAAGCCTCGGTCCTCGGGACGTCAAGCCTTGGTCCTCGGGACGTCAAGCCTTGGTTCTCGAGACGTCAATCCTTTGTCCTCGGGAAGCCCTTTTTGCATATGTGCGAGGTTCTTTTGAGGAACGAGCATTGCAGACCTCCAGTATTTTTCAAGACTATGTTGGCAAAAATGAGAAAAAAATATTACCTTTGCACGATGAAATGTTATTGATTGGTGCATTGTATGGTGTTGCCAACATGTATTGTTTAGAATAAGGTAGTAGATTATCATGGGATTGTTTTCATTTTTCAGCAAAGAGAAGAAGGAGACCCTGGACAAGGGACTTGAAAAGACAAAGACAGGATTTTTTGATAAGATTGCCCGTGCAGTGGCTGGCCGAGACAAAGTGGACGACGAGGTACTGGACAATCTGGAAGAGGTTTTGGTTTCCAGCGACGTGGGTGTGGACACGACACTTCGCATAATAGAAAGAATCGAGGCACGAGTAGCCCGTGACAAATATGTAGGTACTGGCGAGTTGAACAAGATACTCCGTGATGAGATAGCTCAATTGCTTACAGAGAATAACACGGAGGATACCGAGGGATTTGTTCTGCCCGAAGGTAAACGCCCCTATGTCATTATGGTGGTAGGAGTAAATGGCGTTGGCAAGACCACGACGATTGGCAAATTGGCATACCAGTTCAAACAGAGCGGCCTGAAGGTTGTGCTTGGCGCTGCCGACACATTCCGTGCGGCTGCCGTTGAGCAGATTGTTATCTGGGGAGAAAGGGTAGGCGTGCCAGTCATCAAGCAGCAGATGGGCAGTGACCCAGCATCTGTTGCCTTTGATACTTTGCAGAGTGCTATGTCTTCTGGTGCAGATGTGGTAATCATAGATACAGCAGGACGTCTCCACAACAAGAAGGGGCTGATGGACGAACTTTCCAAGATAAAGCGTGTGATGCAGAAACTAATGCCCGAGGCTCCCAACGATGTCATGCTCGTACTGGACGGCAGCACCGGACAGAATGCCTATGAGCAGGCAAAACAGTTCACAGCTGCCACAGAGGTCACAAGCATGGCGGTAACAAAATTGGATGGTACTGCCAAGGGTGGTGTGGTAATTGGAATTTCCGATCAGTTCAAGATTCCGGTACGCTACATTGGACTGGGAGAAGGAATGGAGGACCTGCAGCCCTTCAATCGTGTGGAATTTGTAGACTCCTTGTTCAAGTAGCCATCTTATAGTCATTAGCCATGAAGATAGACATCGTAACCCTTGGATGTAGCAAGAATCTTGTTGATAGCGAGCGTCTGATGCGACAACTGGAGGCTGTAGGTTATGAGGTGACTCACGATGCCGAGCAGTTGACAGGAGATATTGCCGTCGTTAATACATGCGGATTTATTGCCGATGCTCAGGAGGAAAGCATAAATATGATTCTTGAACTTGCACAGCGCAAGGAGGAAGGTTCGTTACAGAAACTCTATGTGATGGGATGTTTGAGTGAGCGTTTCATGGATGATTTGGGCAAGGAAATCCCCGAGGTGGACAAATACTATGGCAAGTTTGATTGGACAGATCTCTTGAATGACTTGGGACATGCCTACGACCACTCCATTTCCAGCCAGCGTCACATAACCACTCCTCCTCACTATGCCTATCTGAAGATTTCCGAAGGCTGCAGCCGCAAGTGTGCCTATTGTGCCATACCCATCATAACAGGACCCCATCGCTCCCGCCCAATGGAGGAGATTTTGGATGAGGTGCGCCATCTGGTTTCGCAGGGAGTCAAGGAGTTTCAAATCATTGCTCAGGAACTTACATTTTACGGAATAGACCTATATAAGGAGCGCCGTATAGCACAACTGGTTCAGGAAATAGCCGACGTGCCGGGTGTGGAATGGATACGTCTTCACTATGCATACCCCACTGATTTCCCCATGGAACTATTGGACGTAATCAGCAGGAATGGCAATGTTTGCAAGTATCTGGACATTGCTCTGCAGCATATCTCGGACAATATGCTACAGGCTATGCATAGGCATATTACCAGGGAAGAGACTTATAGGCTGATAGAGCAGATACGCACTAAAGTGCCCGGCATTCATCTGCGCACCACACTGATGGTTGGCTTTCCTGGAGAGACAGATGAAGATTTTGAGGAATTGATGCAATTCGTTCGCTGGGCACGCTTTGAACGAATGGGGGCTTTTGCCTATAGTGAAGAAAGCGGTACCCCCAGTGCCAGACTGTATCAGGACAACGTGCCAGAGGAGGTAAAACAGGAACGACTCTCCAAACTGATGAGACTGCAACAGAGAATATCTGCCGAGATACAAGAAGATAAGGTTGGCAAGGAAATGACTGTTGTGGTAGATAGAGAGGAAGGTGACTGGTACATCGGACGCACGGAGTATGATTCGCCTGATGTGGATCCGGAAGTGCTTATTCCACAGACTTCACCGGGCATTGCACCAGGACTATTCTGTAAGGTGTGCATAACCCAGGCAGACGATTTTGACTTGTATGCCGAAGTTTCGGAATAATACCATAATAGAATATTAATAGATACCCGCAATACAATATGAACAACAAGGAATTCATAGCAGAGTTGGCACGCAGGACCAAGTCCAATGCCAGAGAGACCCAGCATAGAGTGAATGCTCTGGTACAGGGAATTACAGAGCATCTGTGCGAAGAGGATTCTATAATGGTATCTAACTTTGGCACATTCGAGACCAAGAAGCGTTTGGAACGTGTTCTCGTTTCGCCGACAACGGGACAGAGAATGCTGGTTCCGCCAAAGATAGTGGTAGGTTTCAAGCAGAGTACCAATCTGAAGAACAAGATACAATAAATGTTTAGGAGGAATGTAAGATGAACAACAAACTGAGTATTCAGGACTTGGCATCCGTTCTTGCAGAAAAGTCTGGTATGGATATGAAGACGGCAAGTGCCTTTATTAAGACCGTCTTTGAGATTGTTGAGGAATATATTGCTATTGACAAGATAGTGAAAATTAAGGGTTTCGGTACATTCAAGCTGATAAATGTTTCCGATAGGGAGAGTGTCAATGTCAACACAGGAGAACGTATCGTTATCGCAGGTCATACCAAACTCTCTTTTACTCCCGATGCAGTGCTTAAGGAAACGGTAAACCGTCCTTTTGCTGATTTCGAGACAACTCTCCTGAACGAATCCACCTCTATAGAAGAAATGGAACGTATTCCTGAGCAGTATAACGAGCAATCTTTGTCGGATGCTGGATTGGAAGAGACTCCTGAAATTGCCATAGAGGCAACGGCAGACACCGACGACAACGGCGAGTTGAAGGAGGAAAGTCAAGAGATAACTGAAGAAACCGAATCGCCTGATGTTGCTCAGACGGAAGAGGAGGTGAGTGTTACTGCCACTGATGAAAACCAAGTTGTATCACAACCAGATTCTGTTGCAGTTGAAACGGTAGAGTCCAGGGTGGATAGTCATATCAATGAGGAAAATCCCTCATATCCTATGGCATCAGACAGCGTGCTTTCTTTGGAATCCGATTCCAAGGGGGCGACGCAAAAGTGGTTGTATGTTATTTTCACAATCCTTCTTATGGCGCTGTCTTATGCAGCAGGACATTATCAGGTGCTCTCCGGATTTGATATAGCCTTATATCCAGAGCATCTGGACGAGGGTACTGCTGCAAAGGAGGTTGGACAGCCTGCTCCAGTTGAAATGCAGGCGCCGGCAGAGTGTACAGACACATTGCTTACAGATACCTTGACGGCAGATTCTGTTGAAACCGCAACAGATACAATAGCGAAACCAGAACCAGCGGTAAAGGAAGAAGATCCTGCAGAAATAGCAAAGTATTTCCCACAGGTGCCTGGCGGTGAATATTGGATTGTGGGAGATGCCGGACGAGTGCATTATATGCAGGTAGGTGAAACCTTGTATAAGATTGCCAAACAGGAACTTGGAGACAGGGAACTCGTGCGTTACCTTATTGTGTTCAATGACTTTGAGGATCCAAACATCATTCACACTGGGGATAAAATCCGAATACCGAAATTGGTAAAGAAAACCCCGGTAAACAGGTGACAGACATCAAATCTTTATATATTACGGCAATAGCATGCATGATGTAGGCTATTGCCGTATGTCCGTATTAATGAAGGACCTTTCCGTATATCGTTTTCACGAGTATTGGCGTTTAACAATTTTTTACCAGCATTGTGCGTTGTATAGGACTTTTTAAACATTTCGTCTTTGGAATATAATATAATCTTGTTACCTTTGCAAACGGAATAATTAAAGCTATTTTATAGGAATATGAACTCGTTTGATATCCGTGCTCTTAATGAGCAGATTGAGCGTCAGAGCGCATTTGTGACCAACCTTCAGACAGGAATGGCACAGGTTATTGTTGGACAAAAGCATTTGGTGGAATCTTTGCTGATAGGTCTTCTTAGCGATGGTCATGTACTGCTGGAAGGTGTACCTGGTTTGGCAAAGACTCAGGCAATTAAAACTTTGGCATCCCTTGTTGATGCACAATTCAGCCGTATTCAGTTTACCCCAGACCTTTTGCCTGCTGATGTTATCGGTACGATGATATATTCCCAGAAGGAAGAGAGTTTTCAGGTGGAGAAAGGTCCTGTATTTGCCAATTTCGTATTGGCAGATGAGATAAACCGTGCACCGGCCAAGGTGCAGAGTGCTTTGCTCGAGGCCATGCAGGAGCGTCAGGTCACAATTGGCAAGGAAACCTTCAAGCTGCCCAAACCTTTTCTGGTGCTTGCCACCCAAAACCCAATTGAGCAGGAGGGAACATATCCTTTGCCCGAGGCACAGGTGGACCGTTTTATGCTAAAGGTTATCATTGACTATCCCAAGCTGGAGGAGGAAAAACTCATCGTTCGCCAGAATATCAAGGGCGAGGCTCCGGAGGTTAAGCCACTAATGACAACCCAAGAGATTATGGAGGCTCGTGCAGTTGTTCGTCAGGTTTATCTTGACGAGAAGATAGAACAGTACATTGCGGACATAGTGTTTGCAACCCGTTATCCCGAGAAGTATAATCTGAAGGATATCAAGGATTACATAGAGTTTGGCGCCAGTCCTCGTGCCAGCATCAATCTTGCTTTGGCAGCCAGAGCCTATGCCTTTATCAAGCGTCGTGGATATGTAATACCAGAAGATGTTCGTGCCGTGGCTCATGATGTGCTTCGTCATCGTGTAGGTTTGTCTTACGAGGCAGAAGCCAATAACATTACAGCCGAGGAGATTGTCAGCAAGATAATAAATAAGGTAGAGGTACCCTAAGTGTTACCAACGCATCGTGCAAACAAGGCGGCATGGAAACAAACGAATTGCTTAAGCGAGTCAGGCAGATAGAAATCAAGACAAAAGGTCTGTCCAACAACATTTTTGCAGGCGAGTATCATTCTGCCTTCAAAGGTAGGGGTATGGCTTTTGCTGAAGTGCGTGAATATCAGTATGGCGATGATATCCGCGATATAGAGTGGAATGTAACGGCAAGATTCAATAAACCATTTGTCAAGGTCTTTGAGGAGGAACGTGAACTGACAGTTATGCTCTGCATTGATGTCAGTGGCAGTTTGGAGTTTGGCTCCAGTGTACAGACCAAACGCAATATGCTGACAGAGATAGCTGCCACTTTGGCCTTCTCTGCTATTCAGAATAATGACAAGATTGGCGTCATCTTCTTCTCTGACCATGTAGAGAAGTTTATCCCTCCGAAGAAGGGACGCAAACACATCTTGTATATCATTCGTGAGTTGTTGGAGTTCCAACCCGAGAGCAAATGTACAAATGTTGGTCAAGCAGTAGAATATCTTACATCGGCAATTAAGCGTAGATGCACCGCCTTCCTTATAAGCGATTTTATTGATGAAAAGGACTTTAGGCAACCTCTGACAATCGCTAATCGTAAGCACGATGTGGTTGCAGTTCAGGTATATGACCGCCGTATGGCCGAGTTGCCAGATATAGGTCTGATGCAGATACGTGACGCCGAGACGGGAGAAGAAATGCTTATAGACACCAGCAGCAAGAAAGTGCGCAATCATCACAGTGCCTGGTGGAGAAGTCAGCAGAACCATCTTCGGGACACGTTCACACGCAGTGGTGTGGACAATGTCAGCGTACGTACCGACCAGGATTATGTAACAGCCCTGATGGGACTTTTCAAGCAGCGTTCTTGATTGGCTGCCCAGCCTCTTGTGAACAGAAGTAAATGATTCTCTGAAATGCAAAAGAACATGATGAAGACCTTTGGCGGGTATTTGACTATATACAACAGAGTGATTGCCATGATAGCAGTTGCTTTGTTTGTTGTTTCCACCTCGTTTGCTCAGGTTACTGTAACAGCCAGATTGGATAGTGTCCAATTCTACGTAGGGCAGCAAGATGGTCTTGAGTTGCAGGTAACCATGCCTGCGGAAAAGACATTGCAAATGCCAGTGTTGAAGAAGGGTATGGAGATTCTCCCTAACGTAGAGATAGTTGAGGTGGACAATCTTGATACCGTTGAAATTAATAACGGTAACCAATGGCAGATAACCCAGCGCTATGTTATTACGGCTTGGGATTCTGCTTATTATTATCTTCCCCCAATTCAGGTAAGTGTTGATTCTGCAGTATATGAAAGCAAACCTCTGGCCTTTAAGGTCTATACCCTTGAAGTAGATACGCTTAATGCCGAGCACTTCTTTCCTAATCGTGACATTCAACAGCTGCCATTCAGTTGGGAGGACTGGGAGCAGATAGCCTATGGCTTGTTGATGACAATCCCATTTATTGCACTGATTGTTGTCATGAGTATTCTAATAAAGAAGGGAAAACCCATATTCCGTCTTGTCCGTAGAAAGAAGAAGATACCGGCACATCAGGTTGCTATCAACGAGATAGAGCGCATAAAGGAACAGCGCACATGGGCTAAGGAAGATAGCAAGGAATACTATACGTTGCTTACCGACACACTTAGAACATATATTAGGGACAGGTATGCTTTCTCTGCTATGGAGATGACCAGTCATGAGATTATTGACCGTCTGATGCAAGATGGCGATGAGCAGAGTTTGGAGGAGCTGCGCGAGATTTTCCGTACTGCCGACCTTGTGAAGTTTGCCAAATGGAACCCTCAGATTAATGAGAACGATGCCAATCTTATGGCTGCCCTGCAGTATGTTAATGAAACAAAGTTAGAGGAAGAACCAAATGCCAAGCCAGAACCCGAGGTTGTTAAGGAGACGGACAAGCAACGTCAGATGCAGGTTCTTGCTATGCGCATTGTATGTGTAGTTTCAGTCTTGGTGATAGTCTTCATCTTGGGCTCAATAGTAATGCGTTTATACGAAATGTTTGCATAGGGAGTCCGCCATTTAGATATAGTTAAGACAGAATAGACGGTTTACATTTATGGAATTTTATAGTCCTTGGTATTTTCTACTATTGTTGCTGCTTATACCTTATATTATATGGTATGTGCTTAAATACAAGAAGTCGACTCCTTCGTTACAGGTTAGTTCGACGTTAAGCTTTTTGCGTACCCCTAAGACTTGGAGGGTCTGGCTTATTCATGTGCCATTTATATTGACCATCATAGGGTTTGTTGCTATGGTGTGCGCATTGGCTCGTCCGCAGACAGCCAATTCTTGGAGCAATAAGAGCGTAGAAGGCATAGATATCATGTTGTGTATGGACGTATCTACCAGTATGCTTGCAGAAGACCTGAAACCAAATCGAGTCCAGGCAGCACGTAACGTAGCCATTGAATTTGTTAAGGGCAGAGAGAACGACAACATTGGCCTTACGATTTTTGCTGGCGAGGCTTACACCCAATGCCCCATGACAATGGACCATACAGCTTTGTTGAATCTGTTGAATGGCATTGATTGTAATATGGCCATGCGAGGAATGCTGGAGGATGGAACTGCCATTGGTATGGGGCTTGCCAATGCAGTTTCACGTTTGAAGGAATCAAAGGCAAAGAGTAAGGTTGTTATACTGCTTACAGACGGAACCAACAATAGTGGCGACATTTCACCAGGCATGGCAGCCGATATAGCCAAGAGCTTTGGTATCAGGGTTTATACCGTGGCTGTAGGCACCAATGGAACGGCTCCATATCCGCAAATGGTAGGGGGACATAAGGAATATGTCAATGTACCTGTGGAAATAGATACCAAGACTTTGTCAATGATTGCCGAGAAGACTGACGCCAAGACGTATCGTGCTACTAATACAGAAAAGTTGTTTGAGGTGTATCAGGAGATAGATAAGCTTGAACGTACCAAAATGAATGTGCGTAAATATTCTAAGCGCTACGAGGCTTACCAATCCTTTGCCATTGTCGCTTTTTTGTCTTTGGCTTTATCCTTACTCCTGAAGGTTACTGTTCTGAAGCGCATTCCTTAATATATCTATATTGACCTATGTTTAGATTTGAGAATCCCGAATACCTATATATACTGTTTCTGCTTCCTCTGTTGGCAGTACTGCACTATGTTTGGACATACAAGAAGATACGTAATCTCAAACGCTTTGGCGACCTTGCACTGCTCAAGCCTCAGATGAAGGATGTGTCAAAGTTGAGAAGAGAACTGAAGTTCTGGTCCTTACTGTTATCTTTGCTCTTCTTGGTAATTGCTCTTGCACGTCCACAGTATGGTACCAGAGTGGACACTCGCAAACGTAGTGGCATTGAGGCCATCATCGCTATGGACATCAGTAACAGTATGCTTGCCGAGGATGTTCGTCCCAATCGTTTGGAGAAGGCCAAGATGATGGTATCCAATCTTGTGGACAATATGACTGATGATAAGATCGGTCTTATCATATATGCCGGTCAGGCATATGTCCAGTTGCCTATAACCAGCGACTATGTTTCTGCCAAGATGTTTCTCCAGACAATATCCCCTGCGCTTATAGAAATGCAGGGTACTGATATTGCTGCAGCCATATCACTGGCGACAAATAGTTTCACATCAAACGAGGATGTTTCCAAGGCTATCTTTGTGATTACTGATGGCGAAGACAACGAGGGTGGGGCAGTGGATGCTGCCAAGGAAGCTGCATCCAAGGGTATGCATGTCTATGTTCTTGGTGTTGGAGAACCATCGGGAGCACCAATTCCTATTCCAGGTACAAGCCAGTTTATCGTTGATAACGAGGGTAATACGGTAGTGTCCCGTCTGAATGAAGACATGTGCCGTGAGATTGCCAATGCAGGTAATGGTAATTACATTTATGTGGACAATAGCAGTTCTGCTCAAAAGAAACTGAACAAGTATGTCGAGAATCTTGGCAGAGTAGAGATGGAATCAACAGTCTTCTCTGAGTATGACGAGCAGTTCCAGGGATTCCTTCTCCTTTCGCTCTTCTTCCTCCTTTTGGACGTATTCATTATGGAACGGGAGAATCATATCCTGCAGAGATTTACCTTGTTTACGAAGAAACGATAATTCAGCAATTTATGTTAATGTCATGAAACGTCTATTTATACTTCTCTTTCTGTCTGCTTGCTTTTGTGTAGTCTCTGATGCACAGAATGTTCGTGACTATGTACGCAGAGGCAACCGACTGATGTCGGATACCCTTGAAGGAAACGACTTTTCCGAAAAGGCTATCGTCCAATACAAGAAGGCCCAGGATATAGATTCTACTTTTGCAATTACCCGATATAATCTTGGCAATGCCTTTCTGCGCCAAAATAATGCACAAGAAGCGATGAAGGAATATCTGGCTGCATCCAAATACGAGAAGGATAAGCAAAGGCTTTCCGACATATATCACAACATGGGTGTACTGTTCCAGGCTTCTAAGAAATATTCCGAGGCTGTGGAATGTTATAAGGAGTCTTTGCGGAATGATCCTTCCAACGACGAGACACGCTACAATTATGTTCTTGCCAAATGGCATCTGAAGAACCAGCAAGACAATCAGCAACAGCAGCAGGACAACAAGGACGAGCAGCAAAAGGAGCAGCAGAAGAAGGACGAAAAGAAAGAAAATCAACAAGACCAGCAGAAAGAGGAACAGAAGCAGGAACAGAAGCAAGCCCAGCCTCAATCTCAGGATAAAGCCGAGATGTCAAAAGAAACAGCCGAACGTTTGCTACAAGCTGCAATGAGAAATGAAAAGGAGACTCAGGAGAAGATACAGCGACAGCAGCAAGAGGCTCCACGCAGAAGGTTGCAGAAGCAATGGTAAGGTTCGTGCGATGTTATTCAGCCCCAGGAATTTGAATATAACAGATTATAATATAATACAACCGTGAAGAGGATATTTCTAATTCTATACGTCTCTATTGCAGGTTTTATAGCCTCAGTAGCACAGACAGTTCGTCTGCAGGCTCCTGAAACATGCGAGGTAGGTCGTCGTATAAATGTAAGCTATGTAGTTGATACTCAGGATGTGGAAGACTTTCGTGTCGGTGATTTTCCAGGTTTTGAGGTTCTTTATGGCCCTTCCACCAGTCATCAGAGTTCTTTCCAATCAGTTAATGGCAAGACAACTCATTCCAGCAGTATCACATTTACATATGTACTTTTACCAAAGGAAGAAGGCGAATTCACTTTACCTAAGGCTGATGTTAAAATCAGTGGCAAGACGGTTCAAAGCGGTACTGCAAGCGTAAGGATATTGCCAGCATCCCAGAACTCTCATTCCGGAGGAAGTTCTGCTTCTCGCAGTTCTCGTTCGCAACGTGGCAGGCGCTCGGATGGTTCCATCAGTGAGAGTGACCTTTTCATCACAGCTACAGCCAGTAAGACCAAGGTGTACGAACAGGAAGCTGTTGTGTTGACATATAAATTGTACACCTTAGTAAATATCAGTCAGTTGGCAGGTGAGATGCCAGAACTTGACGGATTCCATTGTCAGGAACTGAACAGCAAGGCTCAACTGTCGCTCAAATATGAGCATTACAACGGACGCAACTATGGTACTGCTATATGGCGTCAGTATGTCCTGTTCCCACAGAAGAGCGGAAAGTTGACGATACCCAGTGTGTCTTTTGAAGCTGTGATTGAGGTTGCCAATCCATATGCGGACCCATTTGACATCTTCTTCGGCGGCGGCTCACTTACGCAAACAGTACAGAAGACCATAAGCACTCCCAAATTGGAAATAGACGTCAAGTCTCTGCCAGAACCTCTGCCAGAAAACTTCTCCGGTGCAGTGGGCAAATTCACAATGACAGGTACACTCAGTCCAGAACAACTTGACGCCAACGATGCCGCCAATCTACGTATTGTTGTTTCTGGTCAAGGAAATATGAAGTTGATGAAGGCTCCCATTGTGGATGTTCCCAAGGACTTTGAGATCTATACTCCCAAGGAGACAAACAAGACAACCAATACATTGGCAGGTGCAAAGGGTAACATTGTGTTTGACTATGTCATTGTGCCCCGGCACGGTGGCAAATACTCTATCCCTCCTATTGAGTTTGTCTACTTCAATCCAGAGAAAGAGAAGTTTGTTACATTGAATACAGATTCCTTCCATCTGGCAGTTGCCAAAGGGAAGGTCGTTTCTGGAACTTCCACCATTCAGGAGAAGGAAGACCTCAGGGTCCTTTCCTCCGATATCCATTATATCAAGACCAAAGCGACAAGCATTCGCAAGAACATAGACAATTTCTTTGGAACGCTTGTCTACATTATGGCTTATCTTGGCAGTTTAGCTGTCTTTCTTATTGTGCTGGCAATATTTTATCGACAGGCCAAGGCCAATGCAGATATCGCCAGAAAGAAGGGCAAGAGGGCTGGTAAGGAAGCTGCGAAACGTCTGAAACTCGCCTATAAACTCTTGAAAAAGCACGAAGCCGAAGCTTTCTACGAGGAAACACTGAGAGCACTGCTTGGATATGCTGGTGACAAGCTCAATATCCCTATGACACATCTGTCCAAGGAGAATGTGAACGAGGCACTTATTAAACGTGGTGTAGACGAAGCTCTCATACGTCAGTATATGGAAGTGCTTGAGTCATGCGAATTTGCTCGTTTCGCCCCTGGCGATCCGATAGCAACGATGGATAAGATTTATGAAACAGCCACGCAGGCCATCAATAGTTTAGACAAGAACCTGTAATTCCTGCTATGGACAGGGTACTTTATCTTCTATACATATCAAAGATAACATTCCAATAACCATCTCTAAATTTTATGAGAAAGATATCTTATCTTCTAATCCTTCTTGGTTTAGTTTCTTTGCCGATGAAGGCTTTGGACATGCCACAGGATTCGATAGACATAATCAAGGTCCAGGCAGATTCTGCCTATGCCAATGAGGATTTCGCAACAGCCGAACATTTGTATCTGCAACTGACGCAGATAGGCGAAAGTTCGGACATATTCTATAATCTGGCATGTACCTATTATCGTCAGGACAATATTGCCAAGGCTGTCTTATGGTTTGAACGCGCTTCCCAATTGGATCCCTCCGACGAGGATATACGCTTTAACCTCAGTATGGCAAGAAGCAAGACAGTGGACAGAATTATCCCACGCCATGAAATCTTTTTCGTCTCTGCGTGGAAAACGCTCATGCATAGCCGTTCTGTAACAGAATGGGCATATTGCGCCATAGCCGCCTTTGTTTGCATGCTTGTGCTTGTTGCCCTGTATCTGTATTGTTCATCTCTGCTGTTGCGCAAGTCAGGTTTCTTCGGAGCCATAGCCATGTTGTCCCTGTGTGTATTATTCAATATCCTTGCCTATAATCTTAGAAATTATAACAACACTCATACTGCTGGGATTATCATGGAACCTGCTGTTACAGTAAAGAGCACACCAACTCAATCCGGTACAGATCTCTTTGTTATTCACGAGGGTACACGAGTGGATATTAAGGACAACTCTATGCGCGATTGGGCAGAGATTCAGATTGCCGACGGAAAGGTGGGATGGATAGAAACCAAGACATTTGAAACAATATAACTCCTTCACATACACACATTATGACGTTTCCTTCTTTTGACACAGAACTGTTACTTTACATCAATCACTGCAACAACGTTTTGTTGGATGGAATGATGTTGAAATTCAGCGATACGTGGACATGGTCGTTGATGCTTTTAGCCGTTATCTTCATTGTCCTAAGAAACCGTCCTTGGCAGGAAGCATTGCTTGTATTTCTTGGTATTGGCTTGTGCATTCTTCTTGCCGACCAGATAAGTTCCTCGTTGCTGAAACCTTGGGTGGCTCGTTTTAGGCCTACTCACGACCCGGAAATCATGTTCCAGGTTCGCCATATAGCAGGTAGGATGGGACAGTATGGGTTTGTCAGTTCGCATGCTGCCAACACTTTTGCTGTAGGCACTTTCCTTGCATTGGTCTTCAAACATAGAATAACGACTATTTGCCTAATGGTATGGGCTTCTGTGGTCGGTTTCAGTCGTATTTATCTGGGAGTACACTTCCCCTTGGATGTGCTTTGTGGCGGCTTGTTGGGTATTGTGACTGGTATATTCGTTTATTTCGTTATTCGTCTTATCATCAATAAGTTGGTATCTGGTTCCCTGCAATATTGCAGCACAGCATACACTTGTTCAGGTTTTTCCATTAACGACATGCACCTTCTTCTGACCATCATGGCACTAACTCTGTTGTACACTCTGTTTTAACCCAAATCGGTCATTAGACTGTTCTGCGCTAACGAAACCTTCTTTTTGTCCTGTTGTTGCTAAGAGCATTATGGATATAAATAGCGTGACTTAGATGAATTTCCATTAGGAACGATACGCATAAGCAAAAAGACCCCGGTTCATTTAATAGACTCAATATTGGGGAGCATTGTACCAAGTATTGGGGAGCATTGTACTGAACATTAAGTACAATTGTACTCAACGTTGGGTACAAATTTATAGACACGTATTTCATGTATTTGTTTCTTGGTCTTTAAACTTTTAATAACCGTACATGGAGCTTTTAATGTAAAGAGAGTGTACTAAAAGGAGCAATGTGATTCCCTAATTATAACTCGGCATCATTTTCATTCAATTCTTCTTCTTTATCCCTGTATTCGGCTTTCAGAACGAATTAGACTGGGGAATGTTTGCGTATGCAAATAAAAAATTGTAATTTTGTCGCCCGAGAAATAATATATATATACAAGATACAATGAGCAATAAATTTGCTGAACGCACTAAACTGAACCTGAGCGAGGTGAATCGCGAGGTTCTTGCACAATGGGACGCCGAGGATGTGTTCCACAAGAGTATGACCGAGAGAGAGGGCTGCCCCTCGTTTATCTTCTTTGAGGGTCCTCCATCAGCCAACGGACATCCTGGCATTCACCATGTACTTGCCCGTTCTTTGAAAGATACATTCTGTCGTTTCAAGACCATGAAGGGCTTCCAGGTGAAGCGCAAGGCCGGTTGGGATACACACGGCCTGCCTGTGGAACTCAGTGTGGAGAAGGAACTGGGCATCACCAAGGAAGACATCGGCACCAAGATTTCCATTGAGGACTACAACCGCCGTTGCCGCGAGAACGTGATGATGTACACCTCCGAGTGGACCGACCTTTCTCACAAGATGGGCTACTGGGTGGACATGGAAAACCCCTACATCACCTACGACAACAAGTACATTGAGAGCCTGTGGTGGCTGCTCAAGCAGCTCTACAACAAGGACCTGCTCTACAAGGGCTACACCATTCAGCCCTATTCTCCCGCCGCAGGTACAGGCCTCAGCAGCCATGAGTTGAACCAGCCTGGTTGCTATCGCGACGTGAAGGACACCACCGCCGTGGCACAGTTTACCGTGCTCTCCGTGGACGGATGCGAAGCCGCTTCAGTCCTGCCAAAGGAGAACCTTTACATCCTTGCATGGACAACCACCCCATGGACCCTGCCCTCAAACACCGCACTTTGCGTAGGTCCCAAGATTGACTACGTGGCCGTGAAGGGCCAGAACCCCTATACCCAGCAGGAGGCAGTGTACATCGTTGCCGAGAACCTCGTATCCGCACACTTCAAGGCAGAGGAAGGCCAGGAACTGGAAATCCTCTGGAAAGGCAAGGGCTCGGAATTGGTTGGCATAAAGTACCAGCAACTGATGCCCTGGGTGAAGCCCTGCGCCATTGAGGGCGGCAAGCCCGTGGTGAAGGAGGACGAGGCATTCCGCGTAATCCCCGGCGACTATGTAACCACCGAGGACGGTACCGGTATCGTGCACATCGCACCCACCTTTGGTGCCGACGACGCCAAGGTGGCAAAGGATGCTGGCATCCCCAGCCTCTTCATTATCGACAAGGCTGGCGACACTCGTCCCATGGTGGACTTCACCGGCAAGTACTTCATGCCCGAGGATATGAACCCCGAGTTCTACGACCTCTGCGTCAACAAGGAAGCCTATGCCAAGCACCAGGGACAGTATGTAAAGAATGCCTACGACCCCAAGTATAACGTGAACGGCTACGACGAGAAGGCTGCCGCCAAGGATATGGACCTCAACGTACTGCTCTGCATAGAGATGAAGGAAGAGGGCAAGGCATTCAAGATAGAGAAGCACGTGCACAACTATCCCCACTGCTGGCGTACGGACAAGCCCGTCCTGTACTATCCCCTGGATTCTTGGTTCATCCGTTCTACCGCCGCCAAGGAGCGCATGATGGAACTGAACAAGACCATCCTGTGGAAACCCGAAAGCACCGGTACAGGTCGTTTCGGCAAGTGGCTGGAGAACCTGAACGACTGGAACCTGTCACGTTCACGCTATTGGGGCACACCTCTGCCCATCTGGCGCAACCGCGATACTCGCGAGGAGATTTGCATCGGTTCAGTTGAGGAACTCTACAACGAGATAGAGAAGGCCGTGGCCGCAGGTGTGATGGAAAGCAACCCCTTGAAGGACAAGGGCTTTGTGCCTGGCGATATGTCTCAGGAGAACTATGACAGAATAGACCTGCACCGTCCCTATGTTGACCACATCAAGCTGGTTGGCGAGAGTGGGGCAGTGCTCACCCGTGAACTGGACCTCATCGACGTGTGGTTCGACTCTGGTGCCATGCCTTATGCCCAGATTCACTATCCCTTCGAGAACAAGGGGGAACTGGACAACGGCATCTGCTTCCCTGCTGACTTCATTGCCGAGGGTGTTGACCAGACACGCGGCTGGTTCTTTACCCTGCATGCCATATCAACAATGGTGTTTGACTCAGTTTCCTACAAGGCAGTTATCTCCAATGGTCTTGTTCTTGACAAGAACGGCCTGAAGATGTCCAAGCGTCTCGGTAATGCCATTGACCCCTTCGGCGCTATCGACCAGTATGGTTCGGATGCCGTACGCTGGTACATGATAACCAACTCACAGCCCTGGGACAACTTGAAGTTCGACGTGGATGGCGTGAAGGAAGTATCGGGCAGTTTCTTCGGCAAACTATATCAGAGCTACTCATTCCTGACCATGTATGCTAATGTGGACGGATGGCATTTTGCTGAGGACGAGGTGCCCGTGGCCGAGCGTCCCGAGATGGACCGCTGGATATTGAGTTCGCTGAACTCCCTCATCCGCGATGTGGAGCAGTGCTACGAGGACTACGAACCCACGCGTGCCGGACGTCTCATCCAGACCTTCGTGGTAGATAATGTCAGCAACTGGTTCGTGCGTCTTTCCAAGAAGCGCTTCTGGGGCGGCGAGATGACTCAGGACAAGTTGTCTGCCTATCAGACCCTGTTCACCTGTCTGGAGACCGTTGCCCGCCTCATGGCACCCATAGCGCCATACTATGCCGACCGTCTGTACCGCGACCTGCACGAGGGATGCGGCGAGGCAGAGGTTCGTAGCGTGCACCTGGCCAAGTTCCCCGTTGCCGACACTTCAGTCATCGACGTGGAGCAGGAGGAGAGAATGGCACTTGCCCAGCAGGTAACCAGCATGATCCACTCCCTCCGCAAGAAGGAGGCCATCAGCGTTAAGCAGCCCCTTCAGCGCATTGCCATCCCTGCACTCAACGCAGAGCAGCAGGAGCGCATAGAGGCAATGAAGCAGCTCATCCTGGACGAGGTAAACGTAAAGGAGATAGAGTTCGTGGAAGGTGCCGGCATGCTGGTGAAGAAGGTGAAGTGCAACTTCCGCACCATGGGCAAGAAGTTTGGCAAGCAGATGAAGGCCGTGGCTTCTGCCGTAGCTGAAATGGGACAGGAGCAGATAGCCATGCTGGAGCAGGGCAGCGTTACCCTTATGGTTGAAGGTGCAGAGGCACTGATAGAACTGGAGGACGTGGAAATCTATAGCGAGGACATCCCTGGCTGGAGCGTTGCAAATGCAGGTACGCTCACCGTTGCCCTGGACCTCACCATCACCGAGGAACTCCGTCTGGAAGGTATGGCACGCGAAATCATCCGCTCTATCCAGCAGTTGCGCAAGGACAGCGGCTTTGAGATTACCGACCGCATCATCGTAACCCTGCCCGACAACGAGGATACACGTGCTTGCCTCAGTGCCAACTACGACTACGTGGCAAGCCAGGTTCTCGCCACAGAGGTTCGCTTTGCAGGCGAGGCAATAGCAGTGGAAAAGGTTTAATACCCCTAAAGCATGAGCAGAAAGAATAGGCAAGTTATTACGGCCGCCAGTATAACGCTGGCGGCCTTACTAATAGACCAAGTTATCAAAATATGGGTGAAGACCAATATGTATATGCACGAGGTCTTGGAGATAACGCCCTGGTTTAAGATACTGTTTACCGAGAACAGAGGTATGGCCTTTGGTATGGAGCTAATGGACAAATTGTTGCTGACCTCTTTTCGTATCGTTGCTGTCTGCTTCATGGTATATTGGCTGATAAAACTTATTAGGCGTGGTGTAGACTACCTGTTCTTGATTTGTATGTCGCTGATATTGGCAGGTGCAGCAGGAAACATCATTGACTGTCTGTTCTATGGTGCCATCTTCAATAATCCTCAACCTCCATTGGTGGCGGAATTTGTACCCTTTGGTACTGGTTACGATAGTTTATTCTATGGTAGAGTTGTAGATATGTTCTACTTTCCACTTGTGGAGTGGAACTGGCCAGAATGGATGCCCTTCTGCGGAGGCGAGCATTTCATATTCTTCTCGCCAATATTTAATTTTGCCGATGCATGTATTTCGTGCGGTGTAATAGCCTTAATTCTGTTTCGTCACAAGCAATTGCAGGCATTTATGAATTGATAAATTCGTTATGAACTGATGAAATATTTCTATTTACTTGCCCTTTCGGCTGTGTTGTTTTCTTGCTCTCCAAGCAGACCCTCGTATGTCTTGTCGGAGGATGAGATGGAAGATATCCTTGTGGATTATCATTTAGCTCTTGCTATGGCAGAATTACAGCCCGGCGACTTGCAGGAAAATAGATATGTTTTAACTCAATCTGCCTTGCGCAAACATGGTGTAACAGAGGCAGAGTTGGATACGTCCTTGATTTACTGGTGTAGTCATTCCGAGAATTTTGTTGAAGTATGTGAAAGGGTCAGTGAGCGTCTTGCGTTTATGGCGGAATCGCAGGGTGTTGAACGTCAAGAGAGGAATACATTCAGTTATTTTGCAACAGAGGGTGATACTGCCAATGTCTGGAACTTGAGAGAAGGTGTAGTGCTTATTCCTAATGTAGTTGACAATATATATTCATTTACAATAGACGCTGATACCACATATCATCCTGGTGATTATTTTATGTGGGCCTTTAATGTTCAATTCTTGACGAGCGACCATTATACAGAGGGTTATGCTTTGCTCTCTGTTCAATATGACAATGATAGTATAATCGGTGTAAGTCAAAGATTGACTGGCAGGAAGCAAGTCCAGATTAAGTTGCAGTGTCCTCAGAAGTATGCCGATTTCAATATTCGTAGCGTAAATGGAACTATATATATGCCCACTCGTGAAAGGGGATTTAGCATTCTGGCAATAAAAAATTTTGTTTTGGCCAGGTATCATGACCTGACAAAGAGACAGAAGAATATCACGAATGATGTGGATACAGCTTCTGTTGTTGAAACTCCAGTTTCGTCAACTGAAGTTAAGCAAGATTCCGTTAAGATGCGCCAAAATCCATACGATATTCGTGGTGATAAAGCGGAAAAACGTACTATAAATATTGTCAAGGACAAATCTGTTAAGGTTATAAAGAAGAGAAGGTAACCTGCAAACACACTTAAGTAAGGATGCTTGTAATGAAGAAGGAAGCATATCATAGATTATGCCTTGTTTCTGGAGAACTGATAGAGGGACCTGTTGTTATAGAACTGGACGATGATAATGTCATGCGTGGTTGGCATGTGCTTGTAGGTGAAGAACCTATGGTAGAGTGGATAGGGGGCACATATACCTGTTCTTCTCTATAAGTCAGTTGCTGAATATTTTCTTTTTGCCGAATTCGCATTTTTATATACAGGCAGAGCGTGTCTCTTGTCAATAATAGTGACGAGTCATTCTGTTCCCGTTTTGTTAATACATTAATTAGCATCACATCAGCGATGTTTTTTACTGTTGCTTTATCATTATTCAATAATATGTCCTCATTATGGACTAAAGAGACCTTTTGCTTGATGTTTTTTTTATGTAGCGAGGAAATATTGTACTTTTTTATATATTATATTATAAATAAGGTGACAAAAAGTTATAAATACCTTGCATGTATTGACTATTTTTTGTAACTTTGTCAGCAAACGTATAATATATAATGACATTGGCGCGAATCAGTATTAGGAAAAAGTCTTTTTTTGCAATATTCCTGCTATGGAATGTTGTTGCGACTTATACCCACGCTCAAGGTATACGTATTGGTTCTTACGAATTTTCTGATGGTGCTGTCTATCAGGGAGAGGTTGTCAGGAATAAACCCCATGGTAATGGCAAGACTCGTTTTAAGAATGGGGATTTCTATGATGGCGCTTATGTGCGTGGTAAGCGTCAAGGTCATGGAACATATCTGTTTTCTGACGGAGAGAAATATGTTGGAGATTGGTATCAGGATCAACAACATGGAATGGGAGTCTATTATTTTATAAACAATAACCGTTACGAAGGTCTCTGGTTCCGTGACTATCAACATGGAAACGGTACCATGTATTACTATAATGGTGATGTTTATAAAGGCAATTGGGAAAATGACATGCGCTCTGGCAAAGGAACATATACATTCAGTAATGGGGCATTCTACGTTGGTACGTGGAAGAATGACATGAAGGATGGTGAGGGTGTATATGATTGGGCTGACGGAAATAGATATGAAGGAGGTTGGAAGGAAAACAAGAAGTCAGGCACAGGTACATTCATTTATGCTACAGGAGATAAGTATTCAGGAGAGTGGCAGAATGATGAGCAGCATGGTCGTGGAATCTATTGTTTTGGTGATGGTAATGTATATGAAGGTTCCTATATTAACGGCCAACGCACAGGAGAGGGTATATTTACATTTAGCAACGGAGATAAATATGTAGGAAATTATTATGAAGGTGACCAGCATGGCCATGGCACCTTTGTATGGAGTAATGGAGATGTTTATGTTGGAGAATGGAAACAGAATCTTCAGCATGGTAAGGGCAAATTTACCTCACATAGTGGCGATGTATATGAAGGGGAATGGGTTGATGGCCTAATGGAGGGTACAGGTATCTTGCGTCAAGCAGATGGAACGAAATACAAAGGAGGATTTAAAGCAGGCCTGAAGGATGGACATGGTATTCAGGAAGACAAGGACGGCAATCGCTTTGAAGGTGAGTTCAAGGAAGGTGAAAGGGTCCTGCATTCATCAAAATAAATAGTTACGAACAAACTTAAATACTAATATATGGCAACCAAGAAGACTGATGCCACTAAGGCATCTAAAAACACAAAGAGCACTACCACCGCCAAGAAGAGTACGACCAAGCGAACCTGTGCAAAGAAGACAAGCACAAAAAAGGTTCTTGAACCCGAAGAGGAAAAAACTCCTGCCGTACTGCGTCTGATTAAGAATGACAAGTATCTGGCTGAGTATGCCGATGCTATCAACGGACGTCATCAGTCTGCTTTAAACAAAATTGCAGAACTGACAAATAATGGAGAAAAGACTCTGTCAGAGTTTGCTACAGGTTATCTCTATTTTGGATTGCACAAGGAGGGCAAGAATTGGATTATTCGTGAATGGGCTCCCAATGCCACTGCGATTTACCTGATTGGTGATTTCAATGGATGGAAGGAAGATGGCCATTATGCCTTCAAAAAGCTGAAGGATACAGGCAATTGGGAGTTGGTCCTGCCAGAAAAAGCCCTAAAGCATGGCGATTTATATAAGATGAGTGTCCATTGGGAAGGTGGACAGGGTGAACGCATACCTGCTTGGGTACGTAGAGTCGTACAGGATGAGACTACCAAGATCTTCTCTGCTCAGGTATGGGAACCAGAGCAGAAGTATGAATGGAAGAATACAAAGTTCAAACCCAATACCAGTCCACTCCTTATCTATGAATGCCATATAGGTATGGGACAGGATGCGGAAAAGGTAGGAACATATGAGGAATTCCGAGTGAATGTGCTGCCGCGCATACACAAGGCTGGTTACAACTGTATCCAGATTATGGCCATCCAGGAACATCCATATTATGGCAGTTTTGGCTATCATGTGAGCAGTTTCTTTGCTGCGAGCAGCAGATTTGGTACTCCTGAGGAATTAAAGGCTCTTATTGATGATGCTCATGGAATGGGTATTGCTGTAATCATGGATATTGTGCATAGTCATGCTGTTAAGAACGAGGTAGAAGGTTTGGGTAATCTTGCTGGTGACCCCTGCCAATACTTCTATCAGGGCGACCGTCGTGAACATCCAGCATGGGATAGCCTGTGCTTTGATTACGGCAAGAATGAGGTCTTGCATTTCTTGTTAAGTAATTGCAAATATTGGATGGACGAATTCCAATTCGATGGTTATCGTTTTGATGGTGTCACTTCTATGCTTTATTATAGTCATGGACTTGGACAGGCATTCGGAGGTTATGGAGATTATTATAATGGTAGTCAGGACGATAATGCAATAGTTTACCTCACTTTGGCTAATTGTCTAATACACCAGGTTAACAAGAAGGCTATTACAATAGCAGAGGAGGTTAGTGGTATGCCTGGTTTGGCTGCATCATTTGAGTCTGGAGGCTATGGCTTCAATTATCGTATGGCCATGAATATTCCTGACTATTGGATCAAGATAATCAAAGAATGGCGCGATGAAGACTGGAAGCCAAGCAGTTTGTTGTGGGAAACTACCAATCGTCGTGCTGATGAAAAGACCATTAGCTATTGTGAGAGTCATGACCAAGCCCTTGTTGGTGATAAAACGATTATATTCCGTCTTGTAGATGCCGATATGTATTGGCACTTTAAGAAGGGAGACGAGAACTTTACTGTTGAACGAGGCATTGCTCTTCACAAAATGATTCGCCTGTTAACTTGTAGCACAATTAACGGAGGATACTTAAACTTCATGGGCAATGAGTTTGGTCATCCAGAATGGATTGATTTCCCACGTGAGGGTAATGGATGGAGTCATAAGTATGCACGTCGTCAGTGGAACCTTGTGGACAATAAGGAACTTTGTTTCCATTATTTGGGCGACTTTGACCGTTCTATGCTCAAGATTATAAAGAGCGAGAAGGACATCCAGAAGACAAACGTCACTGAAATTTGGCACAACGATGGTGATCAGGTATTTGCCTTCCAACGTGGAGAGTTATTATTCTTCTTCAATTTCAGTCCGTTCCGCAGTTACACAGACTATGGCTTCATGGTTAAGGCAGGAACATACCAGTACTTGCTCAATACAGACGATGTAAAGTTTGGTGGTAAGGGATTCAATGATGACTCACTCAAACACCTTACAATCTATGATCGTGAATTGGCAAAGAGTGGCAAGGGATGGCTGAAGCTTTATTTGCCAGCACGTAGCGCATGTGTGTTAAAGATGACTAAGGATTAAGAGAACTGATACTTTGTACCATTTGTCCGCACGGCTATTCCCACAAGTATTTATATGTATAGTGGGTAATGCCGTGTGGATATGTGCAATCTCAGTTAGTCTATAAGTAACTGTTGTGGAGACCAATATAAACGATATAAATATTTTTCGGTAGGATGAAGTATCATTATAAGAGTACACAATATATAGCAAACTTTCTTTCGTTAGTTTGCTTAGTTGTTTTCGTATGTTACTCAATTCTACTGTATTTGAACCACCAGTCAGGTATTCTTGAGCTAACCTACTATATTGAATCTAACCTAACCTCTTCATCTTCTTCAAGTACAGCAACATGGATTGCGGCAATATTGGGAACATCATTGAGTGTTATTCCTGCCTTAATACTATTGCTAACATTACATTTTCCTCTTAGATTAAAGGCTTTGGCATTCATTCCATCCTATATTCTATTAGGATTTCTTACAGGCATTTCTCCCAAGTCTGTATGTTCAACGGAGAATGAAGTGCCCTTTCTTGCAGCTCTTTGCCTACTCTTGTTTGCCTGTGTATTGATATTTTTCAGTCAGGTATATCATGAAGACCGCGGAGAACATTCGCCAGTCACCAACTATTTAGGTTCCAATATATTTATTTCTTGTATAGGGATTATTTTCTGTATTTCATTGACCAATACAGACAGACAGTTGCATTTGCAATTGTCAATGGCAAAGGCATTCAGTACCAATGACTATATTTCTATAGAAGATACCCCATCTGGAGAGATAACTTCCAATAATAATATTACCTCCTTGCGTGTGTACCATTTAAGTAAGAATGGCAGGCTTGCAGATGAACTTTTTTCATTATCATCTCTTAAGGGCAGCTGTAGCTTATTCCCAGATACGCTTCCTGCCTCTTCGTTATATAATATTCCAACAATGATATACGAACACGTGCACATAAATCCTAAGGATGATAATACAGATGTGACAACATTGTTGGAGAAGGCGCTTTTGGAGCATAATAGTCCAAATATACAATCAGTTGACGATAATCCAGCCATTAAGGTAACAGTCGACTATTATCTGTGCTCTCTTCTGCTTGATAGAGAATTAAACAGGTTTTCTTCAGAATTGCTCAGATATTATGATTTATCACAACCACTGCCTAAGCACTACAGAGAGGCATTGGCTCTGATGAAGTCTATTGATAACAAGACCGCAATACTTGTTCAAGATTCAGAAATGGATAGCATTTACGCATCTTATTCTCTCATACGACAAAGTCATCTGTCCAATAGTGCGGTTCAAAGAAAAATGTGTACTTTAGCCTATCCATCAACATATTGGAATTACTATTTCTATGGATGCAATTAAAACCAACCTTTCCTAAACGTAAATATTATGCCACAGATATCAGTTCGAGGCCAGGAAATGCCAGAGTCTCCAATCAGAAAACTTGCCCCATTAGCTGACGATGCTAAAAAACGTGGGGTGCATGTCTATCATCTAAATATCGGCCAGCCAGATTTGGCAACCCCCAAGTCGGCTTTGGATGCCATTCGCAATATAGACAGAAATATCTTGGAATACAGTCCTTCACAGGGATACCTCAGTTATCGCCAGAAGTTGGTAAAGTATTATGCCTCTTACAACATAAATCTTTCTGCTGATGACATTATTATAACATGTGGTGGATCAGAGGCTGTTTTGTTCTCATTTTTAGCATGTTTGAATCCAGGAGACGAGATAATAGTCCCCGAACCTGCATATGCAAACTATATGGCCTTTGCTATTTCTGCTGGGGCTCGCATACGTACTATTTCCACTACCATTGAAGAAGGATTCTCCTTGCCTAAAGTAGAGAAGTTTGAAGAATTGATAAACGAGAGAACAAGGGCTATCCTCATTTGCAATCCCAATAATCCAACAGGATATCTTTATACCCGTAGGGAGATGAACCAGATTCGCGATCTGGTGAAGAAATATGACCTGTATCTTTTTTCTGATGAAGTTTACCGCGAATTTATATATACAGGTTCTCCTTATATTTCTGCCTGTCATTTGGAAGGAATAGAGAACAACGTAGTTCTGATAGACTCTGTCTCTAAGCGATACTCTGAGTGTGGTATTCGTATAGGTGCCCTCATAACAAAGAATAGCGAGGTACGGCAGGCAGTAATGAAATTTTGTCAGGCTCGTCTCAGTCCTCCGCTGATAGGACAGATTGCTGCAGAGGCATCATTGGATGAACCGGTAGAATACAGTCGTGAGGTCTATGACGAATATGTTGAGCGTCGAAAGTGCCTGATAGATGGATTGAACCGAATACCAGGAGTCTACAGTCCTATACCTATGGGCGCTTTTTATACGGTAGCTAAATTACCTGTGGACGATGCAGACAAATTCTGTGCTTGGTGCTTGAGTGACTTTCAGTGGGAAGGAGAGACCGTAATGATGGCACCAGCATCAGGTTTCTATACAACCCCAGGAGCAGGACATAATCAAGTTAGATTAGCATACGTTTTAAAGAAAGACGACCTTGTCAGAGCCTTATTTGTTCTACGCAAGGCCCTTGAAGCATACCCCGGTCGTACAGAGTAATTTGAGCTGCCAAGTTCAAGGAACAGGGGACAAGGAACAAGGAACAAGTTATGTATTTTGTTGCTAAAAGAATATATCAAGGAGGAGAGGCAGGACGAGTTTCTGCCTCTGCTGTTCGTATAGCCACAGCAGGTGTAGCCATAGGCATTTTGGTTATGCTTATCAGTATATGTGTCACTGTTGGTTTTCAAAGGGAAATCAAGGAGCGCATAGCATCTCTGATAGGACATGTCCAGGTTATCAATTCGCAAAGCCAATATCGTACCTATTCTCTTCCTATACAGTTGACGGACTCATTGACCAATGAGATATTGAACATTCCCGGAGTAAATACGCTACGTCGTTTTGTCTTGTGTCCTGGAATGCTTAAAACCGACACGGAGTTCCGTGGCATCATATTCCGTGGCATAGAGGATGGTTCATCTTCACAGTATATAAGCAACAATCTTGTTTCTGGCACACTGCCATCTTTTCGGGATGATGCCACGCCTTCAGACAGCATACTTGTTTCTGCAACAGTGGCTTCTGCACTTCAAGTCAATGCTGGTGAGCGTATTTATGCTTATTTTTTTGATGAGGGCTTAAAAGTAAGGCGCTTTACGATAGCTGGAATATTTCGTACCGACATGGCAGATTTTGATTCAAAGATGTGCTATGCCGATCTGCGCACTATCCAGCGTCTTTCAAAATGGGAGAGCGACCAATATAGTGGTGCAGAGATTATACTTGACGACTTTAACAGTTTAGAAGCAGTGTCAGCTGACCTGTCATCTCATTTTAGAATGCGGGATGACGATTACGGACAATTTTATGCTTCGCCACGAGTAGACGAGATGTTTCCTCAGATATTTTCCTGGCTCACTTTATTGGATACGAATGTCGTTGCCATACTTATCCTCATGATTTGTGTCGCAGGTGTTACAATGGTCAGCGGTTTGCTTATCATTATCCTTGAGCGAACACAATTTATTGGAATCATGAAGGCCATGGGGGCAACAAACGGTCAAATGCGACGCACCTTCCTGTATCTCGCCGCTATGATTGTGGTTCGGGGACTGTTTTATGGCAACCTTATTGCTCTTGTTCTCCTTTTCCTGCAGAAACAGACGCATATCCTTAAACTTGACCCTCACAGTTACTATCTGTCATACGTTCCTGTTCATTTCCAATGGGTAGAAATGTCCATTCTCAATATTATTACATTTATTGTATGCCTGCTCATACTCATTGTACCTTCTTATGTCATTAGTCGTGTACATCCGGCCCGAAGTATAAGATTTGAGTAGAAAGAATAGACTGCCCCAATGTATAATCTATAGATAAACGATATATCAAGTATGAAGTATTACGAAGTGCAATTCCGCATAACACCCAATAGTGAAATGGTTGCCGATATCTTGAGTGCCCTTCTTGCCGAAGTTGGCTTCGAAGCATTTGAACCATCTTCCCAAGGTGTATCTGCTTGGATACAGCAATCTTTATATGCCGAAGAAAGCGTTATTTCCCTTGTCAATTCTTTTCCCATCCCTGACGTTTCCCTTGTTTATTCTGTATCAGAGGTTCCGGACGAGAATTGGAATCAGGTATGGGAACAAGAGGGTTTTCGCCCAATTATCATTTCCGAACATTCAGATGGGCAGTCTTCCACACCTCACGCATTGATAGCAATACATGATACCACACATACAGAGATACCCGAGGCACGCTATGATATCAAGATAAATCCTTGCCAAGCCTTTGGCACTGGCTCGCACGAAACAACGCGAATGATATTAAGGCAGCTCATTGACATGCCAATGCAAGGTCGTCATGTCGTGGATGCTGGCACAGGAACCGGCATTCTTGCCATCATGTGCCGGATGCTTAATGCCGCCAAGGTGCTTGCATACGATATTGACGAATGGAGTGTGCGCAATGCAAGGGAAAACCTTATGCTCAACAATATCATTGATGGTGTGCACGTATTGCTTGGTGACAGTACGGTCATTGGTTCTCTCCAGGACGAATGTACTGACGGCAATGCAATTGCAAGGGACTTTAGTCCCACTCTCGTTATCGCCAACATAAACCGCAACATCCTTTTGGCGGATATGCCACGCTTTGCCTCATGGTTGCACAATGGCGGTGAATTGTTGTTGAGCGGTTTCTATGTTGCTGACGTTCCCGTTCTTCTTGCCGAATCAGCAAGACATGGTTTTTCTCTGGTTCAGCAAAAGGAAGATGGCGATTGGGCCCTGCTTTTGCTTAAAAAAGGATAATTCCTCTTAATTATAGGGAATTGCCTATTGCCATCTATACGGAAATCACTACCTTTGAGCAAGAAAACAAAGTACACACCAACCATTTACATCATGAGATACCTTATCATACTGCTTATTCCCTTTATCGTAGCCCAGGTCTCTTTTGCTCAGGAGGATGACATGTACTTTCCTGTAAAAAAGAAAAAGGAAACCCCTTCCAAGCAGAAGTCCACCACGGTTGAAGTAATCTATATCTCAGACTCCAGTGATATGGACCCCGTTACCTCTGCTACAACATCCGTTTCCACCTTGCCCGAGCGAGACGTTGACGAGTATAATCGCAGAAGTCGCAATACTTACTCTTCATCGGTCAATGAATCATCTGTTGACACGTTATATGCAGATGAGCAACGTGAACAGACAACAGCACTTTCTGCACAAAATCTCTATAACCTTGGATACACAGACGGTTATCAGGAAGGTTATTCCGACGGTAACGACATGGACTTCTATTATGGCCTTCGCTTGGCACGCTTCCATGGTTGTCACTACTACGACCCATGGTACTGGAGTCGTGTAACCTATGTCTACGACCCATGGTATTGGGACCCCTGGCATTACGATCCCTGGTATCGTCCTTATCATCACGTCGGATGGTATTCCGTAGGGTGGGGACCAGGGTATTGGGGTAACCATTGGAACCCTTATTACCACAGCTATTATCACGGTCATTATCCACATTATCATTGGGGTGGGCATCATTCGCATGGACCTCGTGTATCCACATCACGCAATCACGACTATGGCCGCTCCCGCATCGCTGGCCGCAGTAATCGCACAAGCACCCCAAGCCGCAATAGTGGTCGTACAGACGGATATAACTCTTCCAGCCGTTCCAGCCAGCGTTCATCAGACCGCACCACACGCATGAGCGAACGTTCTGCCGAGCGCAAGAATCGGGTTACAGACCGTTCTGGCTCTGCATCCACCAACCGCAGTACCAGCCGTTCCAGCCAGCGTTCTGTAGGCACAGAAACCTCACGCCGTTCTTCTGGTACTCAAGTAGACCGCTCTTCCTCTCGCAGCACCAATCGCAGTTCATCACATATTGGGAGCGGCTCTTCCTCCAGAGGCAGCAGTTTTGGTTCTTATGGCGGAAGTTCACGCAGTGGAGGCTCACGCAACACAGGTTCTGGTCGTGGCAGGTAATCCTCTCACTTATGCAATTGCGTTTCCTTAGGGAACACTCAAATATAATTATCACACCATACGGTACTTATTGTCATGAAGAAGATACTTGTTTTCCTCCTGTCTGCTCTTGGCCTCAATGCTAATGCCCAAGACCCTTACCTGAATAATACTATTATCAACACCTCAGACCTTTTTGGTACATCCCGTTTCGTTTCAATGGGCGGTGCTATGGGCGCTTTGGGTGCCGACCTCTCGGTTATCAGCAGTAATCCTGCCGGTTTGGGAATGATCAGGAAGAACGAAATGTCGCTTACGGCAGGTGCTTCCTGGTTAGGCTATAACAGTGCAAAGGGTAGCGCATCAGGCACTTTTGCCCAGTTCAACCAGATTGGAGCACTTGCCTCGTTCCAATGCTCAGGCAAGGTAAGTAATATAAATCTTGCCTTCAACTATCAGAAGAAGGCAGACTTCAACAATAGTTTCTTTGGGGAGACACTTACCGCAGCATCCTGGGCTGACCAGCTCAAGGGGCTGGCAGATGAGGCTTACGAAAATAGGGACATTCTCTATGGCCACTCAGATACATACTTCAGCACACTCTACTATTTGGCAGAGACAAGCGGATTGTACGACGAGGAGATAGAAAAGACACCTGCCGACCCCAACAGCACTCTGTCCGTATCCCGCGGTTCTCTTGATGCCTATGAATTCAATGTTAGCACAAACATAGACAACCGCTATTTCTTTGGTCTCACACTTGGTTTGGACGATGTTGACTTCCTCCGTACTACTGACTATTGGGAACAGCGGACCGATAAGTCGGGAAACATCCAGGATTTCGGTTATGCCAACGAACAGAGAATCACAGGTACAGGTTTCAACTTCAAGTTCGGTGCCATCGTACGTCCTTTTGCCAACAGTCCCTTCCGTGTAGGTGTAACGGTTGAGACCCCCACATGGTACAGGCTCAAATATGTGGACGACCAGTACCTTACCACCAAATATTCTTGGGACGATAAGGAGAAAGTGGCGGTTTATGACCCTGCTCCCAAGAGTTATTACAAGCATTACGTCTACGATTTGTCAAATTCCTATATCAACTATCTGGAGTATCTTCTCACCTCGCCATGGAAGTTCCGTGCCCAGATGGGCAGCACCATTTCCACCTGTTTTGCATGGGGGGTAGAGTATGAGTTTGCCAGCTATTCCTGCACCAGCACCAGATACCCATCGGAATACGGCGGCACTACCCTGGATCTGGATTTAAGCGACGTCACCGCCACCATGTTCTTACCTCAGCACACCCTGCGTGCCGGCTTGGAGTTCAAGCCCGTCAGCTCATTGGCTCTGCGTGCCGGTTACAATTATATTTCTTCCACCACCTCTCCGGATTCCTATTGGGATCCCTACTACTGCAACAGTTCCGTATCATATCCCACAGGTCTTGATTACATGAATCTGTCCGACACACACATTGTTACCTTTGGCCTTGGCTACCGCTACAAGATGCTCTATGCCGACCTGGCATACAAATATCGTATCCAGAAGGGAGACTACTATGCCTTCAATTCATATTACAGTAATGTTCCCATGGCACCTGTTCCCGTGGACCTGAGTACCCATAGCATTACCGCAACCATTGGCGTGCGCTTTTAGCGCCAATAAACAAGAAAGCGAACCCTTCAGAGTTCGCTTTCTTTGTGTGGAGAATATCGGGCTCGAACCGATGACCTCTTGCATGCCATGCAAGCGCTCTAGCCAGCTGAGCTAATCCCCCGTTTGGCTGATTGCGATGCAAAGGTATGACTTTTTTTGATAAATAAGAACATTTGTCATTTATTTTTTTGCTCATGGCAATTAAAAACCTTAACTTTGTGCCCGTTTTCTGGGATTTAGTTCCCTATACATTATTTATAATAATATAATATACCCCAACCTATGAAACAAATACTTGCCGTCTCCATGCTCATGTTTGCCGTCAACGCCTTTGCCCAGTTCAGTGAATTGGACCTTGGCGGCATGCCCACAATTCCCGTTGAGCGTCAGCTGTGTATTCAGCATGACGAGGAAGAGCACCTCGGCCGTACCATCCAGCGCACTGCCTCCACTCAGGAGAATGCGTGCTTGCGTGCCACAGGTTCGCCCAAGATTGTGGTTTGCCTGGCACAGTTTCCGGATGTGAAGTTCACCGTAGCCCAGGACAAGGAGGCCTTGATGAAGGAGTTTGACACCTTCTTCAATGGCAAGGGCATTGGTGCCGGCGACAATCCATATTCCGTGGCGGATTACTTCCGTGGCATGAGCAACGAAGCCTTCACGCCAGAATTCGTTATTACCGAACCCGTTACACTTTCACAGAATCGCAGTTATTACGGAAACTCCATGGGTGCTTCCAGACGTACCACCTTCCGCAACGAGGCACTCGACCTGCTTGCCTCTCAGATTGCCGATAGGGTAGAGGAACTGGATACCAACGGCGACGGCAAGGTGGATGGCGTCATCATCGTCTTCACAGGTTGTGGTGCCAATGTGGGCGACAATAACGGCATGCACCCTGCATGCTGGACATCTGCTATTACCAGAAAGGGCATCACCTATGCCACCGAACTTATCTCGCCTGAACTGCTTGGTATGGGCGAGAATGCCAAACTGAACGGCATTGGCGTATTCGTGCACGAAATGTCGCACATGCTTGGCTTGCCCGACTTTTACGACCTCAACTACAAGGCGCCCGGCATGGACTATTGGAGCCTGATGGACTATGGCGAATACTGGAACAACGGATACCATCCCACACCCTACACCGCCTACGAACGTCATTTCATGGGGTGGCTGCCCTTAGTGGAACTTTCCGGACCCACCACCGTGGAAAATATGAAGGCTATTGGCGATGGCGGTTCTGCCTATGTCGTCTACAACGAGGGCAACCGCAACGAATACTACATCCTGGAGAACCGCACCGTCAACGACCCCTGGAGCCGCAGCCTCTGCACATCCTTGGGCAGCGGAATGATGATATATCATGTGGATTACGACGCTCAGGCATGGAGTTCCAACAGAATAAATACCAACACCAGCCGCCAGCGCATGACCATAATACCTGCCAACGGACACTTTGAGTTGTGCGACAACCTCATGGATGATATGTCCATGTATATCTCGGAACTTCGCGGCCATCTGTGGCCACTGAAGAATGTGGAGTCCGTTCTTGCCTATTGGGGACTGGCGGGCAACAATGCACTGACCGACGAGGAGCGCACCCAGGGCGACCGCATCGCCCCAGCCGCACGTCTGCACACCCCCAATGCTGATGGTACATACCTGATGCACAAGCCCATCACGGACATAGCATTCGACAATGCCACCCAGACCATCTCCTTCTCCTTCATGGGCGGTTCCTCCACCGGTGTGCATGCACCCTGTCTGGGTGATGCCCTGCATGGTGATGCCATCTACAAGGTCTACGGCATGGATGGACGTCTGGTGCAGACCTGTAGCGAGAGTGCTCTCCACTCCCTGCCCAAGGGCATTTATGTGCTGAAGAACCTCTCCACTGGCGAGACCTCCAAGCGTTTTGTGGGCAGATAACGCCCTTTTTGTGGCAGAAGACATAAAAAGCTGTTCCATTCGGGAAGTTACCTTTGCGTATGTGACAGAATTTTTGTAACTTTGCGCCGCTAAAACGCAAAGAAGTACTATAAAGCATGCATACTAACAATCAAATATCTAATAAAATAACTGCCAATATCCTTGGCGGTATGGATTATTTTGTTAGCAAGCAAGCAAGCAAGCAAGCAAGCAAGCAAGCAAGCATATTTATTAATTTCAGACGGGATTTGTTCCCGTCCTATATCATGGTTCATCCCCTATAGTGGCGAGAAACACGCCACTATAGGGGATGAACCATGTTTGCATATCACTTCAATTTAGGATATAGATAATAATAATAATAAATCAATCAATAACAATTAACTATGAGAAAACTTTTACTATTATGCGCCATTATGCTTGCAACCATAGGTGCATTGGCGCAGACTGCGTACGAAGGTATTCAAAACGGCTTCTATATGATTCAAGGTAGAGCTGTAAATAAAGACGTGTGTGCTAAGTATAATGGTACACGTATTATTCATGAAGATTTATCTGAAAAGGATTTTGTAAATTGTGTTTTTTACTTTGAAAAGGGTAGTGGTAACAAATATACCATACGTCTTAAAGACGGTAAATATCTTACATATAAAGGAACAGGTAAATTTGATCAGATAGAAATAAAGAATGAGTCAGAAGTTACCGATAATAATAAGTGGTGGCAAATCTTCTCTGGTAATGTGACTGGTAAGTTAGTGATTGTTCCTGATCAAGCTGGAATAAATTGGAGTACTCCGGGTTTTAACTTTTCGGTAACAGTTGGTGATGAAACTAATGCTGCCTTAGGCCTATGGGATTGTAATGATGGAAATTCTCAGTGGAGTCTTGTTTCTGTTGCATCTGCATTTGCAAATGGAAAGGCCAAAATTAAAGTTCAGAACATATTTCTTAAGAAGGATGGTGCTTACTTAAAGAAAGGTGATGACACTAACTGTGAATTGTTCACGTTGACCAAGGACACGCAGAAGAATAGATATACTATCCAGACCAGTGATGGTGCATATTTAACATATTCTGCAACAACTAATGGTACACAAGTTACTTTTGGAGTACCTACCGATGAGAATAAATGGTGGGTAATTGAACGCAATTACGGTACCTCTTCAGAGGCAAGTTATCCCGTAGACATATTTCCATATCAAACTTCATATTCAGAAAATACTGCAGCGTGGAATTTTGCTATAAAAGTAAATAACGTTGCTAATGCGGCATTAGGATTATGGAATGCAAATGGTAATGCATCATATTGTGAGTTGTTTTGGGAAACGGAGTCTGTATTGACAGACATTGCAGAGAATGTGCATAGAAATAAGGAATATGGTGTGGCGGGTTTCTTTGAACCTACTTTTGCTGGTGTTGCTGGATATAGTTTGGAAAATAAGTCTTTTGGTGAAGGTCAATTTACTGCTGATATCACTTTCCCTGTTCCCGTTTCAAGCGAAACTGTATCTAATCCTACATTTATTAGCTCATATAATTATTCTAGCCAGTCCGCAGACCAATTCAAATGGTACGCTTCCGATAACAAGATAAAAGTAAAGGAAGAAGAAGAAATTTTCTCTTCTTCTATAGCCTCACATCTATGGCTTATTTATCCTAAGTTCAACAATGGTGCATTTACCTTCCAAATAAAGAATGTAGCAACAGGCTTATTTATTAATAGTTCTGGTGAAGTTGGACATGACGATCAATCTACAGTTAAACTATCAGATGAAGCCACAGAATTTACAATAGGTGTACGTAATGGAGAGGGTCATGAGTTCATAAATAATTCTGAAAAGTGGTTGTCTGTAAACACATCTACCCCAAATGGTAAAATTCAAACAGTTGGAACCTATGGCCGTTCACACAATGGTACAGCACTTACCTTCCCTGTTCCTGGTTTTAATGTTACCATTGGTGCAACAGGCTATGCAACTCTTTATTCTCCAATAACCGTTCTTCCAGAGGCAGGTAACCAAACATTGGAAATTTATCAAATTGTATCTGCTCCCAAAAACAATAGTGTGACATTATATCAAATTCATTACGTTCACAAGAACCAAGGCGTTATTTTGAAAGGCAATAGTGATACTAAGTATTGGTTTGCTTTGACTGACTGGGATTCTTTTTCAGAAGAATATTGGAAGTATAATAAGTTGAAAGGTTCCTATGTAGATACTTACGTTGCCGGTCCTGCCTACGTGTTGGCAAATGAAGAAGAAAATGGTGTTGGTCTCTACAAGGCAAAACTCAACAAGGATGCAAACGGCGCTACTGGCACTACCCATTTCAAGAACAACGCCGGTAAGGCATATCTCCCTGCCTCACCTGCAGCAAGCGACGCTCGCTTCCTCGTCTTTAACTTTGGTGACGATGTGGAGACAGGCATTACTGAAACGGAAAACGGAAATGTGAAAACGGAAAACACTGAGGTATATGACCTTAGCGGTCGCCGTGTTCTGGGTGCTCAGAAGGGTATCTTCATCGTGAACGGCAAAAAGGTTGTGCGTTAGTGAGAGCAGAAGCAAAGTTTACTTTGATTATGCCGAACGTAAACAACCTGAACGAAGTTAGGGTAGTGCGTTAATGCTAACGAAGTTAAAGTGATAAAGTAATAGTTTTATTTATAACGTTGTTTTAATTTATAGTTTGTAAAATTGGTGTCCCACTCCGGACTCCAAGTCCCAAAACCTCCCCTCGCTCCCTGCCGTGAGGCACAGGGCAGGGGCAGGAAGGACAAAAAGAACAGAATTAGGAACAACACAAAACAAACGCTTACAATGAAAAAGACATATATCGCTCCCTCCGTTGAGGTGATCAAGGTTGGAGCCATCAGCATGCTGGCAGCAAGTATGGAAATAAAGGACGGCTCGGTTGATACCTCTGAAGACGGTGTACAGCTTGGCCGTGAGGACAACACCCCCAGTTCCCCCAACCTGTGGGACCTGGGCTGGTAAGTCTACGTAATAGCATAACAGAGAACAGATTGTTCCTTCTGCATAATTCCCTGGTACCTTTGGTGGTGTCAGGGAATTGTTGTATATTTGCGAGGAGAAAAGTATAAATCTTCGGGCTATGAAGTATCCAATAGGAATACAGCACTTTGAGAAACTACGTACACAGGGGTTTGTCTACGTTGACAAGACTGCTTTGGTGCATAAAATTGTGCACGAAGGAAATTACTATTTCCTGAGTCGTCCCCGTCGTTTCGGCAAGAGCATGCTCATATCCACCTTGAAAGCATATTTCGAGGGTAAACGCGAACTGTTCCAAGGACTTGCCATGGAACAATTGGAACAAGAATGGCGTGTGCACCCTGTGCTTCGCCTGGATTTGAATACCGAGAAATACGATTCTCTTGATAGCGTTGACAAGAAACTGGACCGTGAGTTCAAAATTTGGGAGGACCTCTATGGCGCAGATCCCGCTGAGACCACCCTTCCCATGCGCTTTGAGGGAATAATCCGCCGTGCCTACGAAAAGACTGGCGAGCGTGTGGTGATCTTAGTGGACGAGTACGAGAAGCCACTGTTGCAGACCATATCCAACAAGCCATTGCAGGATGAATACCGTGCTACTTTGAAGTCGGTCTATGGTGCACTGAAGAGCATGGACGAATGCATCAAGTTTGCCATGATTACTGGTGTGACTAAGTTTGGCAAGGTGAGTGTGTTCAGCGACCTGAATCATTTGCGTGATTTGTCCATGTTGGAGCAGTATAGTGAGATATGTGGTATATCCGAAGCGGAACTTCATACATATTTCAGAGATGATATTGCCCGAATGGCAGAGCTGCACAATACATCATACGAAGAAATGGCCGAATTGCTTCGCCAAAACTACGATGGTTACCATTTTGCTCCCAACACCGGTGGTTTGTACAATCCGTTTAGTTTGCTGAATGTGTTTGCCAACAAGAAATTCGGCAGCTACTGGTTCGAGACAGGAACCCCGACCTACCTGGTAGAACTGCTTCAGAAGAACGACTATCAACTGGATGATGTCAATGGTTGTATAGTGGGCGTAGAAAGCCTTTCCGGTATGGATGCTACCGACACCGAAGCCATACCTGTAATCTATCAAAGTGGATATCTGACTATCAAGGATTTTAATACCCGTTTCCAAAGCTACACATTGGGGTACCCCAACAAGGAGGTGGAAGAGGGATTTATCAAATTCCTCATTCCACATTATACCGCCAAGCGTGAAGTAAATGGAGCCTTTGAAATACAGAATTTCGTCAGAGAGGTGGAGAGTGGCGATATAGACGGTTTCTTCACACGTCTGCGCTCGTTCTTCAGCGATACTACCTACGAGGTGATACGCCTGCAGGAGTTGCACTATAGCAATGTTCTGTATATCGTCTTCAAGCTTCTTGGTTTCTACACCCAGGTGGAGTACCATACCAACAACGGACGTATAGACCTTGTCCTGCAGACTCCTGACTACATCTATGTGATGGAGTTCAAACTGAATGGCACCGCCGAGGAGGCTCTGCAACAGATCAACGACAAGGGATATGCCCTGCCTTTCGCCAGCGACGCACGTACACTATATAAGATAGGTGTAAACTTCAGTGCCGAAACCCGAAACCTTGACCGCTGGCTGGTGGAAGAGTGAAAGGTGTTAAGTCGTATCTTTGTGTTTGTTTTCAATCAAATTATATGATGAAGTTAGTGTATAGACTTTTGTTTTCCATTCTTCTCCTGTCCTTTGCCACTCAGGAAATCCTGGCGTGGGGGCAGAAAGGTCACGACGTTACATGCGAGATAGCAGAGCGCCATCTCACCCGCAAGGCACGCAAGGCAGTAGCCCGCCTGCTCGAGGGCAAGAGCATGGTGTACTGGAGCAATTGGCTGGACAATGCCAGCCACACACCGGAGTATGCCTACACCAAGACATGGCACTACAAGAACATAGATGCAGGTGTCTTGTTTGAGGATGCCGAACTGGAACCCAAGGGCGATGTCGTTACCGCCATAAACATGCAGATGCAGACGCTGAAGGACAAGGCCTCTTCCACCGATAGCAAGCGTCTGGCTCTGAAGATGCTCATACACCTGGTGGGCGATGTGCACCAGCCCATGCACATGGGGCATAAGTCCGATCTGGGCGGAAACAGATGGATGGTGCAGTTCTTTGGCCGTGAGAAGAACCTGCATGGAATCTGGGACTCCGATGTTCTGGAAGGAGGACATAAATGGAGTTACGAGGAATGGGCCACGGAGATTGACGTGCTCAGCAAGAAGCAGAATAGGGAAATATGTTGCGGTACCGCAGAAGACTGGGCAAAGGAGACTTTTGCCATCGCTACAGAGGTTTACAGCCTCACTCCGCAGGGTTCCAAGCTTTCCTACGACTATCAGGCACGCTGGACACCCGTCATAGAGCAGCAGCTGTTGCGCGGAGGCCTGCGTCTGGCACACTTGCTGAACAGCGTGTTCTGAAAACGGAATCACCTAACAGTAGGGACGCAGCGTGCTGCGTCCGAAAACCTCCAGAATAGTTGCAAGGCGGACGCTGCACGCAGCGTCCCTACAAAGCAGGGGGAACGTTTAGTGATGAACGCAGGACATAGAATCCTTTTCTCTATAGTTTATATCTTTTCTATAGCCTCTATAGCCTCTATAGCCTCTATAGTCTCTATAGTCCCTAAAAACAAAACACAATGGAAAACAAGGAAGAACTGATGCTTGTGCGCATAACCGGAGCAGACCGCCCCGGGCTGACGGCAGATATTATGGACATACTGTCCGTACATGGTGTTCATATTCAGGACATAGGCCAGGCCGTGATACACTCCACCCTGAGTATGGGCATACTGATCAGAGTGGACGAGGACAAGAGCGGCAAGGTGATGAAGGAACTGCTCTTCAAGACCAGCGAACTGGGAGTGAACATCAAGTTCGCCCCCGTCAGCATGGAAGAATACGAGGCGTGGGTATCACGTCAGGGCAAGAACCGCTACATACTGACCATACTGGGGCGCAGCCTGGATGCCTCGCAGATAGGAGCGGTTACCCACCTGATTGTAGAACAGGGACTGAACATTGATGCCGTTCGCCGTTTGTCGGGACGCCAGAGCATAGAGCGCCCTGCCGAGAAGACACGTGCCTGCATACAGTTCTCACTGCGCGGCACGCCCAAGGATCGCGAGCAGATGCAGGCCAGCCTGCTGCGCCTGTCGGCAGAGATGGCCATAGACTGCTCGTTCCAGCGCGACAACATGTACCGCCGTATGCGCCGACTGATATGCTTCGATATGGATTCCACGCTGATCCAGGCCGAGGTTATAGACGAGCTGGCACGCCGCCACGGAGTGTATGACCAGGTTGCCGCCATTACCGAGCAGGCCATGCGCGGCGAGATAGAGTTCCAGGAGTCGTTCCGCCGCCGTTGCCAGTTGCTGAAGGGCTTGGACGTAAGCGTAATGCAGGATATAGCAGAGAACCTGCCCTTTACCGAGGGTGTGGACAGACTGATGTACGTGCTGAAGAGTTACGGCTACAAGATAGCCATCCTGTCGGGCGGTTTCACCTTCTTTGGGCAGTACATACAGAAGAAGTACGGCATTGACTATGTCTATGCCAATGAACTGGAGGTGGACGAGACTGGGCATCTGACCGGAAACTACGTTGGCGAGGTGGTAGACGGCAAGCGCAAGGCCGAACTGCTGCGCCTGATAGCACAGGTGGAAAAGGTGGACCTGGAGCAGACCATTGCCGTGGGCGACGGTGCCAACGACCTGCCCATGCTTGCCACGGCAGGTTTGGGCATAGCCTTCCATGCCAAGCCTCGTGTCGTTGCCAACGCACAGCAGTCCATAAATACCATAGGTCTGGACGGCGTGCTATACTTCCTGGGTTTCAAGGACAGTTATCTGGACGCCAAGGCACAGTAGCAGATATTTCCCATATTGTCAGGGGTGGCACATGCCGCCCCTTTTTTGTTTTATGCGATTGAGACCTATGGAGAAGGGATTTGAGGCCTCCCGAGGGCAGAACCCGCTCCTCCCGAGGACCGAGGCGAGAGTTCCCGGTTCTCTCGGGTCGGTCCTCGGGAGGACCCAAATACGGCCTTTCCGAGGACCAATATCCAGTCTTTCGGTGCGCGTGGATTTTTGTACGAAAGAGTAGCGGAAAATCCTCGTTATGGCATTGCTGTGTAGTGTGAAAAAACGCTAAAGGTCGTTTCGTACACTCGTTTCTGCCTGCCAATTCTTGCATAAGTCGCGAAAAAAGGCTAAATTTGCGCAAAATATAGGGTATTGCCCGTAAAACGAGAAAACATTACTAAACTTTTATAAATGGAAGATCAGGAAAGAATCATCAAAGTGGACATTGAGTCCGAGATGAGGAAAAGCTACATTGACTACTCGATGAGCGTCATTGTGGCACGTGCCCTGCCCGACGTTCGTGACGGTTTCAAACCCGTACACCGTCGTATTCTCTTCGGTATGGAGGGACTGGGCAACACACACAACAAACCCTACAAGAAGAGTGCCCGTATCGTTGGTGAGGTACTGGGTAAGTATCATCCCCATGGCGACAGTTCCGTGTATGGCGCCCTGGTGCGTATGGCACAGGAGTGGAACATGCGCTACACGCTGATTGACGGACAGGGTAACTTCGGCTCTGTGGACGGCGACGGTGCTGCGGCCATGCGTTATACCGAGGCACGCCTGAGCATGATGGGCGAGGCCATGATGGAGGACCTGGAGAAGGAAACGGTAAACATGACCAACAACTTCGACGACACTCTGCAGGAACCCACCGTTATGCCCACACGTATCCCCAACCTGCTGGTGAACGGTGCCACCGGTATTGCCGTGGGTATGGCCACGAATATCCCCACCCACAACCTGGGCGAAGTGATAGATGCCTGTGTGGCATACGTGGATAATCCCGAAATGGACACCGAGGGACTGATGCAGTATGTGAAGGGTCCCGACTTCCCCACGGGAGCATACATCATGGGCCTGCAGGGCATAAAGGACGCATACGAGACAGGACGTGGCCGTATCATCATGCGTGCCAAGGCAGATATTGAGGCTCATGACCAGCACGACAAGATCGTGGTAACGGAGATCCCATACGGTGTGAACAAGGCACAGCTGATCGAGTACATTGCCGAACTGATGAAGGAGGGCAAGCTGGACGGAATAAGCAACGCCAATGACGAGAGCGACCGCGAGGGTATGCGTATAGTCATTGACGTAAAGCGCGATGCCAATGCGCGTGTGGTGCTGAACAAACTGTTCAAGATGACTCCCCTGCAGACCAGTTTCAGCGTCAATGCCATTGCACTGGTCAAGGGTCGTCCCCGCCTGCTCACCCTGAAGGACTGCATCAGCAACTTTGTGGAGCACCGCCACGAGGTGGTAATCCGCCGTACCAAGTACGAACTGCGCAAGGCAGAGGAGCGTGCGCATATCCTGGAGGGTCTGATTATTGCCAGCGACAACATCGACGAGGTGGTGCGCATAATCCGTGCCAGCAAGACCCCACAGGACGCACAGCGCAACCTGGAGGCACGCTTCAATCTGGACGAACTCCAGTCAAAGGCCATCGTGGACATGCGCCTGAGCCAGCTGACCGGCCTGCGCCAGGAAGACCTGCACAACGAGTTTGACGACCTGCAGGCAAAGATAGCCTACTACAACCAGATACTGACAGACGACAACCTGTGCCGCAAGGTTATCAAGGACGAGCTGATAGAGGTGAAGGAGAAGTACTCCGACGAGCGCAAGACACAGATCATGCCCAGCGCCGAGGAATTCAATGCCGAGGACTTCTATGCCGACGACGAGGTGGTGGTAACCATCAGCCACATGGGCTACATCAAGCGTACTCCTCTGGCGGAGTTCCGTGCGCAGGGTCGTGGCGGTATTGGATCAAAGGGTTCCGCTACACGCGACAACGACTTCATAGAGCACATCTACACCGGCACAATGCACAACACCATGATGTTCTTCACCGACCGTGGCCGCTGCTACTGGCTGAGAGTGTACGACATTCCCGAGGGAACAAAGCAGAACAAGGGCCGTGCCATACAGAACATGCTCCAGATAGAGCCCGGCGACAAGGTGCAGGCATGTCTGCTGATCCGCAAATTGCAGGATCCCGACTTCTGCAAGTCTCACTATGTGGTGTTCGCTACCAAGGACGGTATCATCAAGAAGACCTGCCTGACAGAGTACAGCCGTCCCCGTACAAATGGTGTGAACGCCATCAACATCCGTGAGGAGGACCGCGTAATAGGCGTGAACCTGACCAACGGTACCGACGAGATTATCGTGGCTAACCGCAACGGACGTGCCGTACGCTTCAACGAGGGCGACGTGCGCACCATGGGCCGTGTGAGCACCGGTGTGCAGAGCATCGTTCTGGACAACGACGGCGAGGACGAGGTAATAGGTATGGCAGTAATCAACGATCCCGAGAACGAGAGCATCCTGGTGATGAGCGACAAGGGCTGGGGCAAGTACACCTCGGTGGAGGCATACCGCAAGACCAACCGCCATGCCAAGGGCGTGAAAGCCATGAACCTGCCCGAGGACAGCAAGCTGGTTACCCTGCAGGTTGTTACCGAGGAGGACGACCTGATGATTATCAACAAGTCGGGCACCGTTATCCGCCTGCATGTGGACGACATCAAGGAGACCAAGAACCGTGCCACCCAGGGAACCAAGGTGATAGAACTGAAGAAGCGTGGCGACAGCATTGCCCACGTATGCGTAGTTCCACGTTCCGAGGACGAGGAGGAGACTGCAGAATTGCAGGAAGGTGCCGAATCTCAGGAACAGCAAGCAGAAGTCCAGGTGCAGGAACCAGAGAACAATGCTGGCATTCAGGGTGAGTTTGACTTCAACCAAAACAATTGATAAAACAACCTAAACCACTTAAATAAAAAAAGTTATGAAGAAGATTATCTTTACTCTGGCACTAACCCTGTTTGTGGGTAGTGCTATGGCTCAGACGCCAGAAGAGAAGGCTGCAGAGAAGGCTGCAAAGGCAGCACTGAAAGAGGCCACCAAGCAAGCAAACAAGCAGCTGACTGATGGTATGGCTTGTGCAGCTGACGTTCAGGCTATGCTTCAGGCCAACCAGATGGAGAAGCAGAAAGGCGAGAACTCCAACGACAGGCTTATTATAGAAAACGAGGCAAAGATCCAGACACGTTCTGTAGAGGGACTGGGTTACCTTACCCAGGCTTTGGCAACAGATTACATCAAGGACAGCAAGAAGTTCCAGGCATACAAGGCCATGGACGACATGGCTACGGCTGTGTTCAACCACGAGCTCTCACTGTATCAGAACAAGGAACCCTACAACCGTGAGGCTCTGACCAAGGCTATCTTTGCTCTTACAGACGCCTGCCATGGACAGCTGGTGTATGGCAACCCCAAGGACCAGATGCAGACCGTTGTCCTGGAGTCAGTGAAACTCAAGTTCCCCAGAACACATTCATACTATGCATATCTGTGCCAGTTCTGCATCGAGGCCAAGGACCTGGATGCTGCACAGAAGGCCCTGGATGCCTACATAAACTTCCCCATCAACTATCCCGAAATGGCAGAGCATGAGATGGTCAAGAATCCTGAGTATCCTGCTGCACAGTTTGCTTTCAATATCTTCTATACTGCCTTCAACGACAAGAATACTGAGCTGATGGACAAGTACTATGATCTGGCTTTGCAGTTCAATAATGAAGATAGCCATAACTTCGTTCTCCGTGCCAAGCCCCAGATGCTGAAGGAGCAGGGCAAGACCGAGGAGTGGATAGCTGCCACCAAGGATATGATAGCCCAGGCCAGCAACTCGGAGGTAGGCGAGATAGGCATGCAGCAGCTGATGGCACATTACAGCTCTGTTAACAACGAGGCTGTGGATGCCTACACACAGGAACTCATAGAGAAGTATCCCGACAACAAGGTGGCCAACTACTGCCGTGGCTTTGCATTCTATCTGAAGGGCGATTTTGACAATGCAATCATTTTCTTCCAGAAGTCAGTAGAAATTGACCCCAACTATGTGGATGGCGTCTATAACTGTGGTTACTGCTATTACCAGAACGCATTGGAGAAGGCTCGTGCCATCAGTGGCAAGAAGATGAAGTCTCAGACTGCCATCAATGAGGCAGAAGCAGAGGTCAAGGGCTTGTTTGCCAAGGCTGCACCTTATTTCGAGAAGTATCGCGAACTGGACGACAAGGATCCCAGCAAGTGGGCTTCTCCCCTGAAGGTTATCTACAAGAACATTGGCGAGAACGAAAAAGCTGCTGAAATGGATGCCTACCTGGGTGAATAATCTGTAGGGAAGAGGCAATACATTATATATTATATATATGGCTGCCACAACGGTATGCTGTTGTGGCAGCCTTTCTTATTTTTCAACCCTTGTTGACTTGCGAATGATCCGTTTCATAAAGATATTGGCTCTTGCCATATTTATATTTACCCCATCCCTTCTTGACGCCCAGAAGACCGTTTCGTTAAAGAAGAGGTTCAAGGAGGCACAGACATCCATAAAGAAAGCCAGTGGCCAGGAGGATATTGAACGTATCCTGCTGGACAGTCTGACTTCGCCCACCACAGATATCAGCCATAGAGCCTATGGCTACCACCTGTGTGCTTTGTTGCAACAAAGTGTAAACGACGCATTGAATGTAAAGGCGTACCTGAAAGAGAACATAGACACGGTAAAGTTTTTCAAGACCGTTTACAATATATACAATCATACACTGAGAAGCGATTCGGCAGATAATGCCGGGAAATATAGTGCCAGGAACAACCGTTTGAGGGACACGCACAGGAAGAACCTTCTGGGAGGAGGTAAGTTCCAGTTGCGCAAGGCAAATTGGGACGAGGCCTATGAATACTTTGACATGTTCCTGACGACACGAACAACAGACAGTGACAGCATCGTAGGAAATGTCTCCTATTGGGCAACAGTGTGCGGCATGAATGCCAATGCTCCACACAAGGTATTGAAGTATGTGGATCTGGCTATATCTGAAGCCTCGTTGGCCGAAGCCTCGGCCCTGTCAGAATACAAGGCAAGAAGCTTTCTGGCTATGGGAGATACCCTTGCTTGGGTGAAGGTTCTGGATGAAGGAACGAACAGGTATCCTGGCTACAGCTATTTCTTCCTGAATCTGATGGATTATTACATGCGTCATGGCATGGCAGAAGTGGCAATGGTACGCACAGATTCCCTGATAAGGACTGACGGAGACAGAGCCATGTACTGGCTGGCTATGAGCATGTTTGCCCTGGCCGAGAAGGATTACGAGACCTGTGTGAAGATGAGTGAGGAATGCTTGAACCGTGAACCGGACAATGTGGATGCGCTATACAATAAGGGAATATCCTTGCTGAACATGGCACTTAAAGAAGAAAAGACCACGAGACGACGCATGCTCTACCGCAAAGCGCTGGTTCCCATGGAGAAGGTACGTGAGCTTCAGCCCAAGGAATTGGAGCGTTGGGGTAATCCCTTGTACCGTATCTACCTGAATTTGAATATGGGAGATAAGTTCAGGGAGATAGACGGAATGATGGAGAAGGTGTCGTATAGTACTGATGATGATACATACAGTGATGCCGTGGATGTAATGGAATCGGGAGACGATTCAAATGAACTGATTGACAAGAGCTTGAGTGAGTAAATATAGTATAAAGACATTGCCGGACGGTATGGGCAGGGCTTTTCTTGTAATGCTTCTGTACCTTTTCTTGGCAATCTCGTGCACACGACAGGAAACGACATTGCCCGACGGACTGAATCGTCGGGCATACGTTCTTCGTTATGTGGATGTGGACTCGTCTATGCATTATGCCGACCGGGCATATTCGCTAAGTGCCGACTATCCCGACGGAAGGGCAGAGGCCACCAATCACAAAGCCTTTGTCTATTATCAGCAGATGCGTTTCTCCAAGGCAATGGCAGAGCTGGATAGCGTAAGTGCAATTACCAACAATCAGGTGGAACTCCTGTGCATGGATGTCCTGAGAATGAAGATAACGCAAAGGACTGGCGATTTGCGTACTTTCTACAGGGCATGGCATAGTGCCGAGCGGCGGTTGCAACGAATAGACGAGGAACTGGAACTGCTTTCTCCGCACCATCGTCAGCGTGTACTCTATGCCCGTACCGAAATGCACATTATCGGAGGTACGTATTACTACTATTCCCGACAGGATTCGGCATACAGGGCAGAGATACACAGGCTTGACTCCTATATGCAGCTGCCGCTTGACACGGCACAGTGGTGCAATTACATGTATATGAATGGGGCCGCAGATGTGCTGGAAGGAGATAGCCTGACAGTGCTATTGAAGGAATTTGACAACCTGACGCATGTACTGACACTGACTCGTAGAAGAAACGACAAGTACTTTCAGGCAAATACTCTCCAGGCCTTAGCCCTTAAATTGGAAAGTCCGCATAATTGCGAGCTTATAAGAAAGCATAGGGGTGGGGGATTGGACTTTGTTGTTGGCCAATATGTGGGCAGTACCCAAAGTATGGACTCCATATCCTTGAACCTTGTGGAGCATTCCCTGAGATTGTTTCGCGAGTATGGCGATCTGTTCCAGACAGCCAATGTGCTTCGTACCAAGGCAGAACTGCTTTTCAGGAAGGGACGCTATGCCGAGGCTCTACGCCCGCTTGAAGAGGCTTTGTCCATAATATCAGAGCAGCATAAGATAGAACCCCAGCATGTGCCATATTGGGAGGCATCTATATATGAACGCTTGTCGCTGACATACAGTGCATTGGGACATCACGGACTGGCAAGAGAGTACAGAGATGTGTATCTTTCATATTTAGAGGCAATGCGTCAGGACCTGGAGGAAGATGCCAGACAGGCAGAGCTGAGTACATATAACAAGCGTCTGTACATCAATCTGATGATGGCAGGTGTAATGCTTCTGCTTCTTTCTTTGGTGATATGGCTACTATTCCGGAGAGTCAAGAAGTACACAAGGAGACAGGAGAAGGAAACCGAGGATATGATGCAGCTGACAAGGGATGAAATCCTGGCCAAGGAGATGCAGCTGTCCCGTGAAAAACTGGACAATCTCGAACGTAGGGCCAAGGTGAGCCTTGTTGAGAATGTAGTCCCCTACATAAACAGAATGCTGCATACAGATGACATGGAGTATGTGGCAGAGCTGTCTGCTGAGATTATGCGCATCAATGATGTCCTGACCGAATGGATTCAGGTAAGGCGTGGTACTGTTGCCATGAACATCAGCACGTTTGCACTGCAGCCTCTATTAAATACTCTGGCGCTGAACAAGTCTACATACGAGCGAAAGGGATTGGAATTCAATGTCCCGTCGACCGGTTGCCTGGTCAAGGCCGATCGTGCCCTGACGCTCTTTATGATCAATACCTTGTGTGACAATGCCCGAAAGTTTACCCAGCCAGGTGGCAGTGTCAGTATTGTTGTGGATGAAACAGAGAAGGTGGTTGAAATATCCGTGATGGATACCGGGTGCGGTCTGGAAAAGGAGGATGTGGACAAGATAAATAACAGTAAGGTTTTCCGTATCTCTCATACGTCGGCATCTGGTTCAGAACCGCTTTCAAGCGAAGAGAACAAGGGATTTGGCTTTGGGCTGATGAATTGCAAGGGAATCATCGGGCAGATGAAGAAGCAGTCCTCGCGTTTTGAATGCTGTGATTTTGGAGTGGAGAGCGTAAAGGGGAAGGGAAGCCGCTTCTGGTTCAGATTGCCCAGAGTGATTGCGATGGTTGCAGGATTGCTGGTTGCCACGTTGGGCATATCACAGGAAAGGTCTGTTGGACAACTGGCCGTTTACAATAGAGATGGCATGTTTGAGGAGGTTATTGCCCTGGGTGATTCTCTGTTGGATGCTGTGCCCAAGGACAGCATTCGCTTGCATTTTATGATAGAGAATGAAATGTCTATGGCACTTCAGTCCTTAGGCCGTTGGGTGGAGTACAGGCAGCATAATGCACAATGTCTGCGACTGCATAGAATAATGACATCGGACCCGGGGCTGCCAGTTTATGCCCAACGCCTCCATACGCTGAAGTCCGAGATAAGCGGAACCTTGTTCCTGACCCTTTTCCTGCTGATATGCTCCTTGTTCCTGTTGTTCTTTGCCGTACGGCGTTCACGCCGCCGCCGTGATTTAGAACAGAAGGTTATTGACATCCGGCAGGAACAGATGGAATCACTGAGCCGTATCCAATATGAACTTGACAGAATTCATATTCAGAACCAAATCTTAGATAATTGTCTTTCCACCATAAAGCACGAGACAATGTATTATCCGGCAAGAATAAATGTATTGTCGGCAGGTAAGGAAAGCAAGCATGAGGACTTGTCCCAACTGATGTCGTACTACTATGACATATATACCATTCTGCTCGGTCAGGCGCAGAGACAATTGCATGCAAGCGTGTCTATGGACGAAACAGTCCTGTATGAGTTGAAACGCCGCATAATGTGTGCTATTTCCGACGAGTCCGCTTCGGTACATGTTTATGAACGTGGAAATATCCAGGAAGTAAGGATAAGACCCAACAAGGTACAGATACCGACCAACCTGTTTACTCCAGAGGCTGCTAATTTAGACGCTTTTGTGGCAAGAGAAATCGTGCGCATGCATGATGCGGCATGTGGTTACCCTGGGTTAAGACTATATGTAGAAAACAACGAAATAATTATAACACTATGGAAGAATTCAAGGTTATTATCGTCGAAGACGTTCAGTTGGAACTGAAAGGTACGGAGCATATCTTCAGAAGTGAGATACCTGAAGCAAAGATAATAGGTACGGCACAGAACGAAGCGGAGCTGTGGAAACTCATGCGTCAGGATGTCCCCGACATGATATTGTTGGACCTGGGTTTGGGTGGAAGCACTACTGTTGGCGTGGACATTTGCCGTCAGCTGCGAGACAGATACAGCACCTTGAAGATACTTATCTTTACCGGCGAGATATTGAATGAGCGTCTATGGATAGAGGCCCTGTCAGCGGGTGCAGACGGCATAATACTGAAGACGGGAAATCTGCTTCAGCGAGATGATGTACAGCTTGTTATGCATGGCAGACGTCTGGTTTTCAACGAACCTATCCTTGAAAAGATTATGGTCCGTTTCCGCAAAAGCGTCTTGAGCGAGGTACAGCACAATGATGCGTTGATAGATTATGATATAGACGAATACGATGAAAGGTACCTGCGACATTTGGCATTGGGATATACAAAGGATATGATAGCCAATCTGAAAGGCATGCCATTTGGAGCGAAGAGTCTGGAAAAGCGACAGGTAGACCTTGTAAACCGTCTGTTTCCAGGCAACGAGCGTACAGGAGTGAATGCCACACGTCTGGTAACGAGGGCCATGCAATTGCGTATCATTGATTTGGAGAACCTTAAACCCGACGAAGAATAGTGGACGAATTCATAAGACATCTATGGCTTCATGGCACGGAACAGACAGCGTCCGAGCTCCTGGTCTTTGTGATCCTTCTGCTTATGGCAACGGGCGCCATACTCAGAAGCCGTTTGTTCGTAGTCAGGAATATGGATGGCATGGCTGCTGCCGTTGTGGTGGCGCTGATATGCAATGCCCTGCTGATGCTTTCTGCCATAATGCCCGGCAGTCCCTTGCTGGGAGTGACCGGCAGGATATTCCCCTCTCCATGGATTCATGGCTTTTTCCAAAGCCTGTGTTTCGAGGCTATGCTTGTTGCCCTGGTGTTTGGACTCGTATCCGGAACAGTGAGTTCTGTGCGCCACATTATAGAATTGTTTACTTATGGAATATCGCGTTGGCCATGGGTCATTATAATGGCTATGCTTGTATCCTTTCTGATAAATTTCTAATGTATGTTTTCACACGAGTTGAATGAAAGCCAATTGGCTGCCGTTCTGTGCAATGATGCCCCTTCATTGGTAATAGCAGGTGCTGGTTCTGGAAAGACCAGGGTATTGACATACAAGATAGCCTACCTGCTGCAGTCAGGCTTGCAGCCATGGAATATCCTGGCTTTGACCTTTACAAACAAGGCAGCTAAGGAAATGCGCCAGCGTATAGGTAAGATGGTTGGCGAAGAAACTGCCTCGCGTTTGTGGATGGGAACATTCCATAGCATATTTTCGCGGATATTGAGACAGGAATGTGAACATATCGGGTTTGGCAAGGATTTTACCATATATGATGCGTCTGATAGCAAAAGTCTTGTGAAAAGCATTATCAAGGAGATGCAGTTAGACGACAAGACCTACAAGCCGGGTAGCGTGGCTTCTCGTATCAGCATGGCAAAAAATCAGCTGATACTTCCTTCGGCGTATATGTCAGACAGACAAACATACGAATCCGATGTCCGGGCAAAGATGCCACTCATAGGCCAGATATACATGCAGTATTGGCAACGCTGCCGTCAGTCCAATACCATGGATTTTGACGATTTGCTGCTGTACACATGGCTTTTGTTTAAGGAGCACCCGGAGATAGCGCAGAAATGGGAGGACAGGTTCCACTTTGTATTAGTGGATGAGTATCAGGACACCAATTATGCACAGCATCTGATTGTATGGCTGCTGACCCAGCATCGCCAACGTCTGTGTGTTGTGGGTGACGATGCGCAGAGCATCTATTCTTTCCGTGGTGCCAATATAGACAATATATTGCGTTTCCAGGAGCAATACAAGGATACCCGTCTGTTCAAGTTAGAGCAGAACTACCGTTCCACGCAGACAATAGTCTCGGCAGCTAATTCCCTGATCCGGCATAATAGAGGGCAGATACCCAAGGAGGTCTATTCCCACAAAGACCCTGGCGAACCAATCTGCGTGATTCCAACCTATAGCGATATAGATGAGGCGAATGCCGTGGTACGATGCGTAAGAGAATTTCAGCGCAATGAGCGTATCCCTTATAGTCAGATGGCTATACTATATCGTACCAATGCACAGAGTCGTTCTTTTGAGGAAACTTTGCGCAAGTCTGCGGTTCCATATAGGGTATATGGCGGAACCTCTTTCTATCAACGCAAGGAGGTTAAGGATGTCATAGCCTATCTGCGCCTTACTGTAAATATGCACGACGAGGAAGCCCTTCGTCGTATTATCAATTATCCGGCAAGGGGAATAGGGCAAACCACCATCGATAAGGTTTTCAAGGCCGCTAACAAACATGAGATTTCTCCGTGGCAAGTGCTTTGTTCTCTGCATTTATTGGAGGATGCAAGTCAGGCTACGAAGAACAAACTGAGTGCATTTGCGGATATGATCAAAGGTTTCAATGCTCGTCATTCCACAGAGGATGCACATACTCTCGTATTAGACATTGTCAGGCAGAGCGGAGTGCAGGCTGATGTTAACAGGGGCAGGGAGCCAGAGGATATTGCCCGTCAGGAGAACTTGCAGGAACTGATGGATGGTATCGCCGCATTTGTACACGAACGTGGCGAGCAGGGGCAGGATGCCATGCTTACGAACTATCTGCAGGAGGTCTCCCTGCTAAGCGATGTAGACGAGAACGACTCCCAGAGTGAGGACAGGCTTACACTGATGACAGTACACTCTGCCAAGGGATTGGAGTTCAGGGTGGTATTTGTTGTCGGAATGGAAGAAAACCTTTTCCCCTCGCAGATGAGTCAGGATAGTCCCAGAGGACTTGAAGAGGAACGCCGGTTGTTCTATGTGGCAATAACACGTGCTGAGGAATACCTGATATTGACAAATGCCAAGAGTCGTTTCAGATATGGCAAGACGGAGTTTGGCGAACCTTCCCGTTTTCTGCGAGAGATAGATCCCCGTTTCCTTCGTGTGAAGGGAGAAGCTGGCACTTCATCTCCGTTTAGTCAGAGAAATGCCTTTGGCAATACATCTTCTGGCTTGCATTCTGCAGGTATGTACACTTCGGCAAAGCCTTCCGTACAGACTTCTGGCGGTGGCGTGGAACGCAATACGTCCAATAGCGTGCCTACGGGAATAGATGCGCGCCGCTTTGTCCGTGTCAGTACAACGTCTCGCCAGACATCTCCTTCTCCCTCTGAAACCTCAGTTCCGGTAGGCAATGTGTCTGTGGGTACACGTATTCAGCACGACCGTTTCGGAAACGGTGTCATTACTGCCATAGAGGGGCAGGGAGTGGATACTAAGGCTACAGTAAGTTTTGAGAATGTAGGTACAAAGCAACTGCTGTTGCGCTTTGCCAAGTTCAAGGTCCTGTAAATTTTACTTTTCCTGCTTTGCCGAGCGTGCGTCAAGCATTACGAAGATATTTGCCAGGATGGTGCCTGAAATGGAATGGTAGGCGCAGCTTATGGCACATGGCACTACGCACAGTATTGCTTGTGGGCTAACGGCCAAGGTTGCGGGATTTGCAAAGAATGCGGTTGCCAGCACCGTAGCCATTCCTGCGTTCTGCATGCCCACCTCGATGGACAGGGTGCGTTTCTTTGCCTTGCTGAAACCGAAGAGACGCCCCGTCATATAACCGAGTGCATATCCGAAACTGTTGTGGCAGAAGACAACACCGAGCATGAGCATAAGCAACGATATGCCGCTGTTCTTAAGTTGGGGCATAACCTGTGCAACGACTCCACCGACTATAAGGGCCAGGCAAGTTACGCTGATGCCGGGCATGACGGATTGTATTTCCTTGAAAATGGGTTTCTTGCCCAACAGAGTGTTTGCCGCGAAACCGATACTCACAGGTATTAGTGTTATCATGAGTATACCACGGAACATGCCTATTACGTCCACTTCTATGCGCGTGTCCGCCAGCCACCATACAAGCAGCGGTGTCATCAACGGGGCAAGTAGGGTGGAGGCTGTGGTCATTCCTACGGAATAGGCAACATCGCCACGGCATAGATATGACATGATGTTGCTGGAAACACCTCCGGGACAGCACCCCACCAGTATTATACCTATGGATAAATAGGGATTCAGGTTGAATGCCTGGCAAAGTGTCCATGCCATCAGCGGCATTATTGTATATTGCGCACATGCTCCGATGATAATGTCCAGAGGCCGGCTGAACAAGTCCCTGAAGTCGTCTACGGTCAGGGTAAGTCCCATTGTCAGCATGATTATGCCCAGGATGACGCTGGATACGTCTCCCTTTATCCAGGTGAAGATTTCCGGGACAAGGAATGAGACCAAGGCCGTAAATATAACATAGAGTGAGGAATGTGAGGCGAGAAAGCCGCTTGCACGCTGGATCTGTCTTATCATTTCTTTTCGGAGGTTGTGCGTGAGAAAATAGTTGAATCCCACCTTGATGCCATTTCCCGTGAAAGGGCTGTCATGGTGGGATTCACTTATGCCAGAAGGGTAAAAAGGTTTTGTTCTGCCCTCTTTGCCCTAATATATTAAATAAGGTATTGGTCGCTGATGCTTTCGTTTTCCTGTACGCTGCGGATGGTGTTTGCAATGAGTTCTGCAACGGAGAGCTGCTTTACCTTTGCGCTTGTTCCGCAGTATGGTATGGAGTCTGTGAAAATCATCTCTTCCAAAGCGCAGGCATCCACACGCTCGTTGGCGGGACCGCTCATGATGCAATGGCTGGCAAGTGCACGAACGCTACGGGCACCCTTTTCCTTGAGCAGGTCGGCTGCCTTGGTGATAGTACCGGCGGTGTCCACCATATCATCGATAAGCACTACGTCTGCACCCTCAACATCGCCGATAACGTCCATGTGGGCAACCTCGTTGGCCTTCTTGCGGGTCTTGTTGCACATTACCATGGGGCAGTTGAAATATTTTGCGTATGAGGAAGCGCGCTTGCTACCGCCCACATCAGGACTGGCAATGACAAGGTTCTCCAGCTGCAGGGACTTGATGTAGGGCAGGAGTACGCTGCTTGCATACAGATGATCCACGGGAACGTTGAAGAAGCCCTGCTCCTGGTCGGCATGCAGGTCCATGGTAATCATGCGGTCGATGCCGGCTACGGTAAACATGTCTGCTACCAGTTTGGCGGCAATGCTTACACGGGGCTTGCTCTTCCTGTCCTGACGGGCCCAACCGAAGTAGGGTACGACGGCATTTACGGTACGTGCCGATGCACGCTTGGCGGCATCAATCATCAGCAACAATTCCATGAGGTTGTCTGCATTGGGGAATGTGCTTTGAATCAGATATACATCCTTGCCACGAATGCTTTCTTCAAAACATACCTCAAACTCACCGTCGGCAAAACGGGTTACTGTCATGTTGCCCAGCTCACATCCAAGACTGGCGCAAATCTTCTCAGACAAATAGCGTGTCGCTGTTCCTGAGAATACTTTGAATGAATTTTTCTCCATCTTTCTTCTGTGGATAGTGTATGTAAAGGTGTTTCTTGTATTTTATTCAGTTGCTTTCCTTAGCTTATGGAAGTGCTTTATGACGTCCTTGAAGTCCATTCCGCTATGTATGTTGAAGCGATTCCATATGTCACTACAAACGACGGCGCCTCCAAACCCCAGTTCGCGTATTTCTGATATGTTTTCCAGGGTGATGCCCGTTTGTGCCATTACTCGCTTGTCTATGAGTCCTTTGCGTGTGGCTTCGTGAAGCTGCTCGTACGTGTATTGGGGCACCTGGCTGCTGCCTGACGGACTTGGATAGATGTTTTTCAGAATTACGTACTGATGTTTCTTCTTGGCTTCTGCCAATTCTTCCAGGCTATAGCATGTGCAGGTAGTGGTTCCCCTGTAGTGTTGTGGTGGTTCTGGATTGCGTTTTGACAGGTGTATGCCTAATAGGTCAAATTCTTCCTTTAGGTAGAAATGGTCGTTGGTTATTGTGCGTTGGTGGTATTTTTGCGGAAGAAGCGTAAGGAGGCGTTCGCAATAAACGGGTTCAGATGCAGGTTTGCGCAAATGCAGGACATCCAGACCTTCCTCGAACAGTGTAGTCAAAATCTTGTCTTCTTCTACGAAAAAGTTGGGGCTACTAAGTAGTAATAACTTCATGACTCCTATTGTCAGTTGATAACGATGCAAAGGTACAAATAAGTGTTGTATTTACAAAATTATTTATACTAAAATGCCAAAGTTCGGGGCAAAGTGGCTTTCAGTTGCTTGTCTTTGCCAATAAATAGTTATCTTTGCACCAGTTACATTTATAGTGTTTTCAAATATGAACAAAGTCATGCTTATCGGTAATGTGGGAGTAGAGCCAGAGGTGCGTTATGTTGATGCTGGTGTGGCCGTAGCCTCTTTGCGTTTGGCTACTACAGAACGTGGTTATCGCTTGCCTAACGGAACCGATGTACCCGACCGTACAGAGTGGCACAACATAGTGCTTTGGCGCCAGTTGGCAGAAACGGTTGAAAGGTATGTCCACAAGGGCGACAAGCTTTATATTGAGGGCAAGATACATACCCGTTCCTATGATGACCGTTCGGGTCAGAAACGTTATGTGGTAGAGATTTGGGCAGAGGCCATGGAGATGCTGTCTCTGCGTCGTACAGATAATGCCGAGGGAACAGCTCCTCAAATTTGAGTTAAGTGTGTTCTATAGGTGTTGTTTTTACATGGTCTGAGATGCAGAGCCTCTTTCATTTTTGTTCTATACAGATGTATTCTATATCAGATTTCTTTTCAAGTTTTACAATAACAGTATCAGAGCCTTCTGTGTGGGCATGGATAGCTCTGGGATGCAGTGTCCTTTTGCTCGTATGCAGCGGTTTGGCATCTGCAAGCGAGATAGCCTTCTTCAGTCTTACGCCTCAGCATCTTGCAGACATTTCGGAAGAGAAACGGAGTTGTGACTCTCGAATATTGCAATTGCGGGAGCATAGCGACAGAGTGTTGGCTACAATCCTGATTATGAACAATCTGGTCAACGTGGGGATTATCATGCTGCTGAACTTCTTCTTCATGGACTGGTTGCATTTCGGCGAGGGGGCTGAGTGGCTTGAGTTTCTGTTGCTTTCAGTTCTTTTGACCTTTCTGCTCTTGCTCTTTGGCGAGATTATGCCTAAAATATATAGTGCTCAGCATACTCTATCCTTTGCGCGATTTTCTGCTCCAATCCTAAATGTGATGCAGAAGGTGTTTTATCCAGTCTCCTCTTTGCTTATGATGAGCAAGGCCTTTACAGACAGGATTGTGTCTTTTGAGACAGAGTCTCTCACGGTGGACGACCTTGAAAAGGCTATGGAACTGACCAATCAGAAGGATATTGCCCAGGAAAGCCAGATGCTGCAGGGCATCATCCGTTTTGGCGGAGAGACGGCAAGGGAGGTTATGACGCCTCGTGTGGATGTTGTGGATTTGGACTTGAATACGTCTTTTCAGGACGTGCTAAAATGCATCGTAGAGAACAACTATAGTCGTATTCCTGTATACAAGGGAACTGCTGACAATATTCAGGGTGTGCTTTATATCAAGGATCTGTTGCCTCATTTGCAGAAAACGACGTTCAGATGGCAAAGTCTCATACGCCCCCCATACTTCGTGCCGGAAACAAAAATGATAGATGACCTTTTGCGTGATTTCCAGCAGAACAAGGTTCATATTGCCATCGTGGTGGACGAGTTTGGCGGTACTTCTGGAATTGTTACTATGGAGGACATCATAGAGGAAATTATCGGCGAAATAGATGATGAGTATGATGATGAGGAAAAGACCTATCACCGAATGAATCAGAATACCTATTTGTTTCAGGCAAAGACTTTGCTAACTGATTTCTATCGTATCATGGGTTTGGATGATGAATTCTTTGATGATATAGAGGGTGATGCCGATACTCTTGCAGGTTTGCTTTTGGAACTGAAGGGAGAATTTCCAGTACTGCATGAACGTCTGATGTACAAGAATTTTGTGTTTGAGATAATGGAGATGGACGAGCGCCGCATTGTTTCTATAAAGGTTATTCAGGGCAAGGAATAGCAAATTGACCATTCTTTATTTATATATATAAAGGTATATGGTATCAAGCCCATCCCGAAAGTCCGGTATAGCGTTTGCTGCTCTCATGAGCATTCCAAGTTGCTCCGATATGATATAATAAGTGGGATACTTCCAAAAAAAGAGTGCTAAAAGTTTCCTCCATCAAGAAAAAAGTACTACCTTTGTAACCGATATATAGGAACGCTCCATGTTCAAGCGAAAGAAGTCGTATATAGGATACCTCCTCCCAGAGGAAAGAGAATAGCACAGGAAAAGCCATTCTATCCGGTGAATCACCGCCGGTTAGAGTGGCTTTTCTTTTATAAATCCATATACTCCATCGTACGGCAGAGACAGGCGAATAAAAACATAACAACGATATAAAGATGAAAAAGCAACTCAAGAAAGTTCTCGTATTGGGAAGTGGCGCTTTGAAGATTGGTCAGGCTGGCGAGTTTGACTATAGTGGTTCACAGGCATTGAAGGCTCTGCGCGAGGAGGGCATCTACTCAGTGCTCATCAACCCCAACGTGGCTACCATCCAGACCAGTGAGGGCATTGCCGACAAGGTTTACTTCCAGCCCGTTGATGCACACTTCGTTACCGAGGTTATCAAGAAGGAACGCCCCGATGGCATCCTGTTGGCATTCGGCGGACAGACAGCCCTGAACTGCGGTACCGAACTCTACCTGAATGGCACTCTCAAGGAGTACGGCGTAGAGGTTCTTGGCACCAGCGTGGAGGCTATCATGAATACCGAGGACCGCGACCTTTTCGTAAAGGAACTGAACAAGATAAACATGAAGTCGCCCGTAAGCAAGGCATGCGAGAATATCGAGGATGCCATTGCCACGGCTCGCGAGATAGGCTATCCCGTCATGATCCGCAGCGCATACGCCCTTGGTGGCCTTGGCAGCGGTGTCTGCAAGGACGAGGAGATGTTCAAGGAGATTGCCGAGAGTGCTTTCACCTTCGCTCCCCAGGTGCTCGTGGAAGAGAGTCTGAAGGGTTGGAAGGAGATAGAGTTCGAGGTTATCCGCGATGCTAACGACCACTGCTTCACCGTGGCAGGCATGGAGAACTTCGACCCCCTGGGTATCCACACCGGCGAGAGCATCGTTGTGGCATCTACCTGCACTCTGCGCGAGGATCAGGTTGCCATGCTTCAGGACATTGCCGTCAAGTGTGTACGCCACCTCAACATCGTGGGCGAGTGTAACATCCAGTACGCCTTCAATGCTGAGACAAACGACTATCGTATCATCGAGATTAACGCCCGCCTGAGCCGCTCTTCTGCTCTTGCTTCAAAGGCCACCGGCTATCCCTTGGCTTTCGTTGCCGCCAAGATAGCCCTGGGTTATACCCTCGACCAGATAGGTGAGATGGGCACCACAAATAGTGCATACGTAGCACCCCAACTTGATTACATCATTGCCAAGATACCCCGTTGGGACCTCACCAAGTTTGCTGGTGTCAGCCGCAAGATTGGTTCCAGCATGAAGTCCGTGGGCGAGATTATGAGCATTGGCCGCTCCTTCGAGGAAATCATCCAAAAGGGTCTCCGTATGATAGGTCAGGGTATGCACGGTTTCGTTTGCAACGACAATGTTCACTTCGACGACCTCGACGAGGAACTTGCCAACCCCACCGACATGCGCATCTTCGCCATAGCACAGGCATTGGAGGATGGATATACCGTGGAGCGCATCAAGGAGCTTACCAAGATTGATCCTTGGTTCCTGTCACGCCTGAAGAACATCGTTGACATGAAGCACAACCTGCAGAAGTATAACTCTGTTAAGGAGGTTCCCGTTGACGAGCTCCGCAAGGCAAAGGCAATGGGCTTCAGCGATTTCCAGATAGCACGTTGCGTGTTCAAGGGCAGCGAGGGAGGCATGGAGCGCCAGGTGCTCAAGGTGCGCGACTTCCGCAAGAAGGTTGGCATTCTGCCTGCCGTGAAGCGCATCCCCACCGTGGCAAGCGAGCATCCCGACCTCACCAACTACCTCTATATGACCTACGCTTGTGAGGGTTATGATGTAAACTACTACAAGAACTCAAAGAGCGTAATCGTCCTTGGTTCAGGTGCTTACCGTATCGGTTCCAGCGTAGAGTTTGACTGGTGTTCTGTTAATGCCATACAGACAGCACGCAAGCTCGGCTACAAGAGCATCATGATAAACTACAACCCCGAGACCGTATCTACCGACTATGACATGTGCGACCGTCTCTACTTCGACGAGTTGAGTTTCGAGCGCGTACTTGATGTCATCGACCTGGAAAGTCCCAGCGGTGTTATTGTCAGCGTGGGCGGACAGATTCCCAACAACCTGGCCATGAAACTCTTCCGTCAAGCAGTTCCTGTCCTGGGCACCAACCCCGTCAGCATCGACCGTGCCGAGAACCGTGGCAAGTTCAGCGCCATGCTCGACCAGCTTGGCATCGACCAGCCACGTTGGAGCGCACTCACCAGCATGGACGACGTTAAGAAGTTCATCGACGAGGTAGGTTACCCCGTGCTCGTCCGTCCCTCTTACGTCCTCTCTGGTGCTGCCATGAATGTGTGCCACAACGACGAGGAACTGGAGCGCTTCCTTGCCGAGGCCGCCCAGGTGAGCAAGGAGTTCCCCGTGGTTATCTCCGAGTTCATGACCGAGACCAACGAGATAGAGTTCGACGGTGTTGCACAGAACGGCGAGATTGTAGAGTACGCTATCTCTGAGCACGTAGAGTTCGCCGGTGTACATAGCGGTGACGCCACCATGTGCTTCCCTGCCCAGCAGATTTCATTTGCCACCACACGTCAGATCAAGCGCATCTCACGTGCCATTGCCAAGGAACTGAACATCTCTGGCCCCTTCAACATACAGTATCTGGCCAAGGGCCGCGACGTGAAGGTAATCGAGTGTAACCTTCGTGCCAGCCGTTCGTTCCCCTTCGTCAGCAAGGTGCTCAAGCGCAACTTCATCGAGACCGCTACACGCATCATGCTCGACGCACCCTACCGCAAGCCCGATAGCAGCGTATTCGACATTGACCGCATCGGTGTGAAGGCCAGCCAGTTCTCCTTCAACCGTCTTGCTCCTGCCGACCCAATCCTGGGCGTGGACATGAGTTCTACTGGTGAGGTAGGTTGCTTGGGCGACAGCTTCGAGGAGGCTCTGCTCAATGCCATGATTTCCACCGGCTACAAGATTCCTTCTAAGGACAAGGGTGTTATGCTCTCCAGCGGTGGCACCAAGGAGAAGGCCTCTCTGCTCGATGCCGCTCAGGCTCTCTGCAAGGCTGGCTACACCATCTATGCCACCGAGGGTACAGCACGTTTCCTCAACGAGAACAATGCCAAGGCCATCCCCGTATGCTATCCCGATGAGATTGGTACAAAGACAGACATGCTCAATATCATGGAATTGATTGCACAGCATAAGTTCGACCTCATCGTCAACGTGCCCAAGGACCATACCAAGCGCGAGAAGACCAACGGCTACCGTATCCGTCGTGGTGCCATCGACCACAACATCCCCCTCATCACCAACGCCCGTCTGGCCAGTGCCTTCATCGAGGCATTCTGCCGTCTGCCCCTGGCCGACATCCAGACAAAGGCTTGGCAGGAGTATGAGTAGGCCGGAAAGAAACGATAATCAATAGAGCAGAGGGCCCGGTAATGCCGGGCCTTCTGTGTTCTTAAAAGACTATAAGTGTAAGAACCTATAGTTCCTATAGTTCCTATAGTTCCTATAGTTTCTTATAGTTCCTATAACTCTTATCCCCATTTTACCATGCAACAATCTCAAAAACGTATAGAGTCCTTGGACATACTCCGTGGTCTCGACCTCTTCTTGCTTGTCTTCTTCCAACCTGTACTGATGCAGATATGCAATCGTGTGGATAATCCATTGCTCAATACTATTGGCCAGTGGTTTTCCCATGCCGATTGGGAAGGTCTGCATTTGTGGGACATGGTTATGCCTTTGTTCCTCTTCATGGCTGGAGCCTCTATGCCCTTTGCCTTCTCAAAGTATAAGACGGTAGATAGCAAGTGGCCCGTCTACCGCAAGGTGGTGAAGAGGTTTTTCATCCTCTTCATCCTGGGTATGGTGGTACAGGGCAATCTGTTGGGGCTTGACCCTCAGATGTTCCGTTTCTATAGCAACACGCTTCAGGCCATAGCATCCGGTTATCTCATTGCCTCCATGCTAATGCTCCATCTGGGGCAGAGGGCGCAGATTATTGCCACCTGTATGCTGATGCTGATATACTGGATACCCATGCACTTCTGTGGCGACTATACGGCAGAGGCTAATTTTGCCGAGATGGTGGACAGAGCAGTGCTTGGTAGTCATCGTGATGGTGTATATTGGGATGAACAGGGGCAGTGGCATTATGCGCCATGGTATCACTATACTTGGATATGGAGCAGCCTTACTTTCGGAGTGACGGTGATGTTGGGCGCCTTTGCTGGTCAGGTCATCAAGGCTGGCAGTGCATATCGTGAGCATACGGCCCTGCGCCTTGCTGTAATATCAGTTGTCCTGCTTCTTTTTGGCTATGTGCACAGTATGCACACACCTGTCAATAAGCACCTGTGGACAACCAGCATGACCCTTATATCTGGAGGCTGGTGCTGGGCACTGATGGCTCTATTCTACTGGCTTGTGGATGTGAAGGGATGGAGTAGGGGATTTGGTTGGCTCAAAATTTATGGTACGAACTCCATTGTTGCCTATATGCTTGGTGAGGTTGTCAACTTCCGTAGCATAGTACAATCACTCAGTTATGGCCTACAGCCCTATCTCGGCGACTGGTACAATGTGTGGATTACATTTGGTAATTATCTTATCATATTCCTTATCCTCAGGATTATGTACAAGGCTCATGTGTTTGTGAAAATCTAAAGAGTGATGAAGAAGATACTGATATATTGTTTGATATGTATTTGCTTGTTGTTGGTGTTACTATTAGGAGCATCGTTCTATATGGTGGATTATGCTCTGGCACGTAGGCACACCACGTGGACGGAGGAGAAAGCCTGGCAGAGGGTGGAGGAATACTACCCCTGGACAATGGAGTGGATGGATTCCATTCGTGCCAACGGGGTGTTGAAGGATACCTTCATTGTGGCTGAGGATGGCCGCAGGCTGCATGGCTACTATCTGCCTCGTCATCCCAAGCATGATACCGTTGGCGTTGCTCGCACCGCACTGTTGATACATGGCTATCGCAATTGTGCCATTGACATGATGCACTTGGGTTATATGTACCATCACTCCATGGGTTATAACATTGTGTTGCCCGACCTCCATGCGCATGGACAGAGCGATGGCGAGAGCATACAGATGGGGTGGAAAGACCGCCTTGATGCCTTGCGATGGTGCCAGGTGGCAGATACGCTCTTCCATACACCTATGGTGGTGCACGGCATATCCATGGGTGCTGCTACCACTATGATGCTTTCGGGCGAGGAGAACCTGCTCACAAATATAACTCACTTCGTGGAGGATTGCGGCTACACCAGTGCTTGGGACGAGTTCCGGGGTGAACTTTCCAACCAGTTCTCGCTTCCTGCCTTCCCATTGCTGCACCTTACATCCCTGCTTTGTGACGCAATGTATGGATGGAACTTTACTGAGGCAAGTGCCATTGAACAGGTGGCAAAGTGCTTCAAGCCCATGCTCTTCATCCATGGCGATGCCGACGACTTTGTACCCACATGGATGGTGCACCCTCTGCACGAGGCCCACAAGGGACAGAAGCAACTCTGGCTCACAGAGGGAGTGGACCATGCCCATTCTTATCGCTATTACCCCGATGAGTATACCGAAATGGTGATGGCTTTTCTGTTCCGTTGATGTTGTTCCCTATTGTAAGTTACTGCTGTTATATAGACGAGTCATACGTCAATAAAGGAATATTATTATATAATGAATTGAAGAATCCAATATTTATCCGTATATTTGTACAGGATTAAGCACGTAAATTTATAATTAGAGACACAGAAATGGACACATGTCCTCTGCATAAGGATAGTAATATAATATTGATATAATGATATGGTTGCCGTGATGAATTCTGGCAATGTAAAGATACGGATATAAACACATAATACAGAGCTTCGCTCTTGTTCTCTATTCTGAAAACCGCCAAATTGAAGATAACCGAGAACGAGTTAGTGAATGGCTCACGTCCCGATTGGGGCGTGACCTTTCATCCATACTAGTTTTGGTTAAGGGCGCTTGGCGGTGCCTCAGAATAGAAATGAGTTGACGGAGAAGGGTTACGTCCCTTCTTTATTTAATTATGCTAATATATAAGGAGGTTGGATATGAAGCGTGAATTACAAAAAAGGAATACCCCGATAAGCAGATTGATCCGGGACTATACGAACAAGGAGAGCGGAAGGGTTTCTGAAAGCAAGCTGGAAATCAAGAGACGTTTTGAGCATTTGGAGTGGAAAGACCAAAAGAGGATTGTATCTGCTTTTCTTGCTTCATGTCGCTCCGACAGAGAATGGATGTACGTCAGACTTCTGGATTTGTGGGACGAATGTTTCGCACCAAGGATTGCTGAACTGTGGGAACAGCACCACGAGGAGAGGTGTGCTTGGGTTGTTATCCGTCATTTGCCAGAGGACTATATCATATCACAGATTGACAGTTTCTCTAACGAGAGAGACTATTATTTTGTGTGTAGAAGATTGGCCCACAGGAGTGATTTCTGTATAGATAGGGAACGTTTGTCTCCAGTAGACTACTTGTCAGTATTGGTACATGCTGGTCGTACTTTTTCAAAGACAATGGCTTTGGATTTGCTTTATGAACTGGTTAATGAAGAGTGCAACAATGATTTCTTCCATACAAATTACTGGAAGCCCAAGGATAATAGCGACGTATTTCATGCCATGCACATCCCCAATATATCTAAGGCTGTCTATTATCTAAAAAAGGTAAATTTCTATGACATTGTTGAAGAGTTTGAGCGGTGGAATGATCGGGTTACGGAGAAAATTTTGAATTCCTCTGAATATCGTGATGTAACATCCATGAACCTATCTGATTATGATTATTTCTCAAGACTATGGTCTATTGGAAGATATTACCTATATCAAGAATTGGACAGCAGGTACAAGACGACGAGTTTATATAAAAACACGGAATCCATAACGACGGTAGAACATAGGATGGATATGCTTAAGAGCATGCGAAAACAAAATACATCTTTGGATAAATTAGTGGAAAAACTATCGCTGGAACTACTGAATTAGCTTCATAGATAATCCTGCGATGAGTAATAATTTAGCTATATATTGATTATGGAAAAGATGAACAAGGAGGGTTTTCCTATCTCTTTCGAGCAGTTATTGACAGCCACAAAGGAGGGTAATGAGTATATAGGATGTGGTAATCCCAATGCGAGTATTCTTATAATTGCCAGCGAACCGGCAATTGACTTAAAAAAAGAACCTAAAACTGAACGTGAAAAACGGGAGGAAGAACGTCACAGAAGGGAGATAATTGAAAACAACGAGAAGTGGCATAAGTGGTTGAATGAAGGCGTGGCCGAAACCATCGTCCATGATGGCGTGATAGATGATATTTCCAAATTCTCACCAAGATTTCCATATAAGGGACAGAAATATTCTGTTAGGTCAGAAGTTAAGAAGGATGATGTGACCCACATCCGTTCAGTATCAGGAACAAGCAGAACATGGTATAATTACCAGAAGTTAATGGACAAGGTGCGTGGAGTCAACAGGAGCAAGGCGGACTTGCTGGACTTCCATGACATATGCTTCACATCCGAATTAAGTACCTGTTGTGCCAGAAAGAGCAATGAGGTTGATGAAGAGGAACGTATAGACTCTATTTCAAGGCGTGCAGGAAAGACAAACGCCTTTTTCTCCTCAGATTTCTTTCAGGCTTTCCCCATAGTGATAGTAGCATCCAAGAACTATATAAGCAGATATAGAGGGGTGTTTTCAGTGGAAGATTTGTTCGGATTGCCCGCTGATAGCAAAAGGTTGCATGATGGTTTCTATACCTATTCCAGGCAGGGTGACTCACCTAAGTTGCTAATCTGTTGTAGCCATTTTGCAAGTCACCTGTCTGATTCTTATATAGATGAAATAGCATCGGCAATAAGGGAGTTTAAAAATAAAAATAATATACAAGTATGAAGCATACAGAGAGGTTGATGGCAATGACTACTCATGACAACGGTATGTCTTTTGAAAAGGCAACATTTGCCCATCTTTATATGAATAGGGAGTTCATGTCACAGGAGTTTGCATGTGGCAGGATGGTCTTTGGAGAACTTGTACGCGTTTTCAATTCAGAGACGGAAGGCAAGTTCATTACAGAACTAATAACAGCCATTAGGACCTCTGCCAGCGAAGAGGAGGCAAGGCATAAGATATGTTGCGAATATGGCCTATGTTTTGATACAGCAGCCTATTTGCTTGCGCTTCCCCTTGATGAACTCACATCACTATCCCAGCAAAAATGCCAGGAGGCATTATCATATTTTGAGGTAATGTCTTCAGTGTCTATGTCTGAATAGTTATTCCTAATTACATTATTTTCCCTTCTTTGCCGAGAGGGCAAGCAGTACGCCCAGGGCTATGCCCAAGAGGGCAGCAAAGAGCACGCGTTGCTCAGCTGGGAGCAGGAAGGTGATGGTGTGTGCAGGGTACCAGAAGAAGGGTATGGTCTTCTTGAACACGAAACCCCATTGTGCCTCCCAGTTTATGCCGGCAAAGCGTTGTGCCATGGGTATGGGTGTGACAAGCGCTCTGATGCTTCCGCCATTGGCGGCGATATGTGCGTCGGTAATCTTGTGCAGAGTCATGAACACAGGTGCAAAGATGGTGTTCATTGCCACGGACACGGCAAGGGCTACCCAAAGTTTGTCTATGGAGAAGGCCTCTGCCGTAAAACTTTCCGCTGCACTGGTCATGCCCATGTATTCCATGAACATTGGCGTGCCCTTGGAGAAGATAATCATTGCCATGTTTATTCCCATGCCCAGTACTCCCCATACCACCATGCGAGGCATCACACCGAAGGTGGGTGTAAAGTATTTGCCAGTGGAAATCCTGCATCCCAGCATCTCGCCCATGGTGGAGAGGATGGCAAACTTCAGGAAACTCATCACCATGCCGTGTGCGGCATTGAAAGCCTTGTAGCACTCGTACAGAGGTGTACACAGGGCAAAGGGAAGGAATATGGCTGTAATGGCCAGTGCAAAGTATATGTCTGTTCTTTTCATAGCGTGTTTTATGTGATAATGGTTTCGCGCATCAGGCTGATATCGTCACCGCTCAGTCCCAGGTGTATGAGCGTATCATAATCATTGTCAAATGCCGTCAGCGAGTCCTGGTGCAGGGCAATATATCGGTTGTACAGTGCTGAAGCCTGGATAGGGTCGCCGTTTATCCAGGCACAGTGGCCGGCATTCAGCAAGTCCTCCCAACTGGGTCCGCCCTCCCAGTCCATGAGTTTCTGGTAATATCTCTGCGCCCTCTTCAGGTTGCCCGTCATCATGGAGCACCATGCAATGGCTCGTGCAGAACCTCTCAGATGCTTTTCCTTAATCTCAAGGTGGAAGAACCGCTGCATAGCATCCTCATAGCGCCCTTCCTGTATGAGGCACAGCCCCGTCTCTTGTATAAGACGTGTGTCCTCAGGGTGCCTTTTTTCTAATTCAAGTAGGCATTGAAGACGTTCCTGGTTCTCTCCTATGTGTTTATCACAATGAGCAAGCATCTGTAGAGCCTCGTCAGTCCGTCCATTATGCAACATCCAACTTCGCAGATAAATGGCAGGATGACTGAAGAACGAGTTTTTGATGAACAACTGGCTGCACTCCCACAGGAAGTTGTCGTTTATCATTGGGCTCAGTATGGAGTAGTCAGAGAGGAAGGGTCCCAGACGGAAGGGATTGGTCAGCTCTTCCTTCCAGGGTGAGAACTGGAAGAAGCGGAACAGGGTCTGAAAGGCATAGCGGTATGCTCCCTGCCTTCTCTCCTCCTGTATGGCCTCGGTCATGTTGCCGCTTGACAATTCCGAAAGCACTGCCTTGGGGATTTGTCTGTTCAGCTGTTCCGTGGCAGAGAACTTGTCTATTATCCCCGCAAGGGCGTATTTGTCCAAATCACACAGGTCTGCATGTCCCACCAGGGCACCCGCCAGGTTCCTCTTTTCGCCCACGGCCTGAAGTTGCGGATGGTTAATGTCAAAGTCTATGAACCAGTTCTTCAGTTCCTGGAAAAAAGGCTGTTGCGACAGAGTGGCAAAGGTGCCGAGATTCATGTCAACGCCGTCCTGGGCCATATTGCCCAGTTTCTGAGCAAAGGATTTCATGCGTTTGTTGCCTTCTTCTGCAATTTCCATGCGCTCCTCCTCATCTTCTGTCATGCCCAATTTCTGACGCAGAATCTCCTGCTCCCTGTGCATCTTGCTGAACAGTTCGTCGTGTATTTTCTTCTGCATCTTGGGTCCTGTGACGGAGGTCAGCAGATAGCGCTGCACTTCTATGAACTCCTCCCTCAGCCTGTCATTCTCTGCCCAGTCACAGAATTTCCTCTTAATATAATCGGGAAGGATGTCACCATATCTTATGACAATCAGTACCATGCCGCACAGCGAGACAGCTCTGACCAGACGGTCTTCGTGCTCTACCCATTGCATCAGTTTCCCTATCTGTGATTCAGGGAAATACTTCATGTCCTTGCCATCCCACATCCAGATATTCATGTATGTGACGAGGGCTGAGAATCTTGATGGCTTGCCATTATGGCAAAACCATGACAAGTAGAGATGTGAAAGCTGTAACGATAGAGGCATTCGGTATTTTGTGTGTAGTGTATCGTTTTTTTGTATAATAGACATGTGCCTGCCTTACTCGGACATAAGTCCCTTGAGATAAAGTTCCTTGAGTTTGGCGGCTTGTGCCTGAAGGGTTGAATCACGAAGGGTTGCAGAATTCACGTAGAAACCCGTCCCGTCCAGGATTGTGTCCCTGAGTGTGCTGTGTCCAAGCACCTTTAGCGAATCTGCCCACGGGTATGTAATAACGGCAGCATCTATCAGGCCGGCATTAACCATGCTGAATCTCAGCGGCACGCTATTTACCTGTGCATAATAGACATCCATCTGACCCAGTCCCTCTGCCTGTGTCACATCGTTTGCCCAATCCTCCAACTGGCTCCACCTGACCAGCCCTACCATGTTTGTCCTTAAATCGGCTATCTTGTCTATGCCCTTATCTTTATTTGCTATAAGAGCAGCCTTTACAGGGACAGAAAACAGCAGGGTGGGGTTGTGAAGTGAATCTTTCTCCATTCTGCACACACGCAACGAGTCTTCAAAATAGACATCTGCCGTATTTGAAAGCATGGCGGTGTCTATGTCCATTAGTGCATCATACTCTACAAACTGAAGATTGAGACCCAGTCCCCGTGCCAATCCATTTTCCTGTGCACGGCGTAGTACCTCGCATTCGTTGATGGGAAGAATTGCTATCCTAAGCGCAGGGATGTCTTCGCCTGCATTTGCCGAGGAAGAACTGTTGCCATTCCCGCATGATGTCAGCAGGGGAATGAACAGGCTTAACAGAAGGCAGAACTGAAGGTGTACGTGACGATACATTCTTGTGTAAGTTTGGATGACCTTATATATATAAATATAATCACACATGCGAATGCATGCATGCAGCATTTTGCTGGTAAAAGACGAGGGACGCACCACGTTGCACGTCCCTCGCTCCATGTATTTGTCTATTCGTTTTTATTTGAATAGCGTCAGCAGCTTAGCCCTTGATAGCAGCAACACCGGGAAGAACCTTACCCTCGATAGCCTCGAGCAGAGCACCGCCACCGGTAGAGATGTAGGATACCTTGTCGGCCAGACCGAACTTGTTGACACAAGCCACAGAGTCGCCACCGCCAATCAGAGAGAATGCACCCTCGGCAGTAGCCTCGGCAATAGCGTTACCAATAGCGCGTGAACCGCCAGTGAAGGTCTCCATCTCGAACACACCGGCAGGACCGTTCCAGAGGATGGTCTTGCAACCCTTGATAGCCTCGGCAAACAGCTTCTGAGCCTCGGGACCTGCGTCCAAACCTTCCCAACCTTCGGGAATGTTGTCAGAGGGGCATACCTGAGTGTTGCAGTCGTTCTTGAAGTCGTCGCCGCAGAGAGCATCTGGAGCCATAACCAGCTCTACGCCGTTCTTCTTGGCCAACTCCTCAACACCGAGAGCCACGTCCAGCTTGTCCATCTCGCAGATTGACTGGCCTACGTTGCCGCCGTGAGCCTTAGAGAAGGTGTAGGTCATGCCACCGCAGAGGATGAGCTTGTCCACCTTGCCCAGGAGGTTCTCAATGATACCGATCTTTGAAGAAACCTTAGAACCACCCATGATAGCGATGAAGGGGCGCTTGATGTTTGACAGAACGTTGTCAACAGCCTCCACTTCCTTCTCCATCAGGTAGCCCAGCATCTTGTTGTCTGCATCGAAGTAGTCGGCGATAACAGCGGTAGAAGCGTGCTTGCGGTGAGCGGTACCGAATGCGTCCATTACATAGCAGTCAGCATAGCTTGCCAAGGTCTTGGCAAACTCAGCCTGACGGCCCTTCATCTCCTTCTTGGCCTCGTCAAACTCGGGAGTGCCCTTCTCAACACCTACGGGCTTGCCTTCCTCCTCGGGATAGTAGCGAAGGTTCTCCAGCAAGAGAGCCTCGCCCATCTTCAGGGCTGCGGCAGCCTCGGCAGCATTGGCACAATCCTCGGCAAATGCAACGGGGCAACCCAGAGCAGCCTCAACGGCAGCACGAATCTGGCCCAGAGAGAGCTTGGGGTTAACCTTGCCCTTGGGCTTGCCCATGTGGCTCATGATGATGGCAGCGCCGCCATCAGCGATAATTTTCTTCAGTGTGGGGAGAGCACCCTTGATACGGGTATCGTCTGTGATGTTACCATTCTCGTCCAGGGGTACATTGAAGTCCACACGAACGATTGCCTTCTTGCCGGCAAAGTTGTACTGATTGATTGTCATAACTTGAATGTTTATTTTTATTTGGGTTAGACTAAAATTGCACACAAAGTTACCTAAAAGGATTTACATCTGCAAACCTTTTGCCGAGAAATGTTTGCAAATCCCTGTCAAACCGCATTTTTCGCAATGTGGAGTACGGGATTGGCAGGTATATCTGCCATGCAGTATCAGCCAATGGTGAGCCAAGGGTATGATTTCTTCGGGCAGGTTTTTGGTCAGTTGCTTCTCTACGGACAGGGGGGTGGTGCATCTCTTGTCAACAAGTCCCAGCCGGTGACTGACACGGAAAACGTGGGTATCCACTGCCATCTTGGCCTTTTGGAATATTACGGCCTGTATCACGTTTGCCGTTTTCCTTCCTACCCCTGGCAGTTTCTCCAGTTCTTCTCCCGTAGAGGGTACCTTGCCAGAGTATTCGTTTACGAGCATCTGTGCCATTCCAGCCAGATGCTTTGCCTTGTTGTTGGGATACGATACGCTCTTGATGTATTGGAATATTTCATCCGGTGTGGCCTTGGACATGGCCTCAGGAGTAGGGAATGCCTGGAAGAGGGGTGGGGTGACCTGATTTATGCGCTTGTCAGTACATTGTGCACTGAGAATTACTGCTACCAGCAATTCAAATGGCGTGCTATATTCCAACTCGGTTTCTGCCAGGGGCATGGTCTCTTGGAAATAGTCAATTACTGCTCTGTATCTGTCTTTAATTCTCATCGGTCAGGAAGTTTATAAGACGGCGGATAGCCCTTTGGCATACGGGGCAGAAGTCTGGAGCCTTGTTCGTGTGCATGCGGCAATCCTGTGCCGGACGGTACACCCCTTTGGATTGGTAGCCTCCACCCTCGTACACGCCAACCTGAGTGTTTGTGTCCTTTCCGTCTGGTTGGGTTGGTATCTTGCAATCCAGAGACAGCATATCCTGCCATTTGCTTTGGAAATCGGTCAGGGTGGTCAGATTCTGCTCCCATGGTTCTACACCGGATGGATAGTAAGTCTGGTACTGGTCGTCGTAGAAGTATTCGTCGGCCAATCCGGCAAAGGAATGTCCGAATTCGTGGACAATGACGGACTGGTTATCCCGGCCATGCGCCGCACTCAGTGTGTAGTTGTTGTAAATTCCGCCGCCGCCATACTCCGAGGTGTTGGCCAGAATGATGATGCTTTCGCACGGTATGCCATCCAGGAAATCGTAGAGCCGCTGTACGTTTGAGGTGGTCAGATAGCGCTCGCTATAGAAGGTGTCGAAGTTGCTGCCCAGTGCAGTGTTCTTCCATTCTGCTCGTTTGGGAACACTTACCCCCGAGTGCTTGGAAGGTATCTCTGCAGCAATGAAGTTGAACCTGTCCTTCATGTCGCAGAAGGGCTTGTGGCGGAATATGGCATCCATGCTCTCGAGGCAATCCTCGTAGAACTGGTTCATTTCGCTGCTTGTGTAGCCTTCTGGCACGAAGACAACATCTATTTTCTCCCTGCTCTCACCGGCCCTGTGCAGGTATCTGTATGGCAATGTTTCCGCCTCCATGTGTTTGCTGACAAGTATGTCTGCAGGGTTAACTACATGCTTAAAGCAAGACTTTGAGCCATTGTGCATATTTCGCAGTTCTACAGTAATTTGCACGCTATTGCGTGGCATAGGCACAAGGAATGTCCCCTCAAAACTCCTGGCCATCTTGGTAGCCTCCTCTGTACTCTGCCATTCCTGAAAGAGAGTGGAGAAACTATGGCGGTACAATGTGTCGGAACCCGTAATGTCTGTAACCGTGATTGTGCCGTTGCCCAGAAGTGGCAGAGAACTCATCCGTTGCCTCCTGCCATACCATCCGTCAAAACTCTTCATCCTGTCCAGATATATGCTTTGTGCATCTGCATTGCCGGCAAATACATAGTCCAGCCTAAGCGTAGAGTCGGCATACCATGTGTCTGGTTGAGCCGCGTCTTGGGCACGTTCCCTTGTTAGGTCGGAGGCATCTGTTTTGCTCCTCCCGAGGTCCAGGCTGAGAGTTCCCGGTTCTTTCGGTCCGGTCCTCCTGAGGACCGAGGCTTGACGTCCCGACGTCAAAGGCTTGTCCTCCCGAGGACCGTATAATGGTCCTCCCGAGGTCCAAAATGCAAGGAAAAGGACAGGTAGGCAGAAATACTTTATCATGTGTATGGTGCTTTGTGGAATACTATTGTTGGTTATGCATGCAAATGTACAAAAATATTCCTTCTTTTACTAATTTGCCTTCATTCAATATGCAGTTAAGTGTCGTTTTTTCATGTTGTTCTTTTACAAATTTTAATTATAAGTATAACTTTTCAGCTTATTTATATTATATATATGCGGGAAAATAACTACCTTTACCACCAAATAGGACCGACTAAACACTAATTTTTAAACATAGTATCTATGAAGAAGCTACTACTAACAGTAATCTCTGTGGCACTGTCTGCAGTATCCATGGCTCAGGATTTGAAGCCTCTCAAGATTTCAAGTGCCTCTGCTTCAAGCTACAATTCTACCAGTGAGAATGCAGCAAAGGCAATTGATGGCAACCACAACACCTTCTGGCATAGCAAATGGCAGAATGGTTCAACACAATTCCCTGTGGAATTCGAGATTACCATGAGTGAGGAAACCATGGTGGACATTGTGCGCTACGTTCCACGAAAGGACCAGCCCAATGGAGCATGGGGAAAGGTGGAGGTTCAATACAAGGGACTTGTTTCCACCAATAATGAGTGGGTAACCCTGGGAACCTTCAATCTTGGTGAAAGGCAGCAAAGCTATGATTTTGAGATTGGCAAGAAGTTCAAATATGTAAAGTTCATCATCAAGAATGGTTATGGCAACTTTGCTACTGCCGCCGAGGTGGAAGCATACACCGTAGACAACCAAAAGTATAACGCCTTAAAGGCATACTTCCAGGATGATATGCTTACCGAACTGCTGCCCGAGATAACCTCCAGCGAGGGTATCCAGGATGCAGACCTGAAGCAACTGGTGGACAATCTGCTGGCCGACAAGGAGGGCTACAAGAAGTTCCGTGTGGCAGAATACGAACCCTACCGCACCTTAGGCTCTCTGCAGAGCGAACTGAAGACCAAGAACCAGTACAACCAATGGGAGAACCCCACAGGTATCTACCTTAAAAGCGGAGAATCCTGCTACGTGGTATTGGGCGGAGCAGAGAACGAGTCCGTTGGTTTGAAAATCAAGAACTGGGTTCAGAACGAGGATGGCAGCTCATACAGCCTGCGCCGTGGCTTGAACAAGATTACCGCTACCACCGAGGGTAACGTATTCGTTGACTACTATACAGACAACTACAAGACTGCCTCTAATGCCAAGGTACACTTCATCAATGCACCCGTGCGTGGTTATTGGGACCAGCAGACGATGACAAACGCAGACTGGAAACAGATGCTGAGCAAGCTGCCCAACGACAACAGCATCATCATTGTACGCAGCGAGCATGCCCAGGTGGCATATCCCGTATCTGCTTGGAAGCAGTATTGCCCCGAAAATGTGGATTCCTTAATGACCATGTATCAGCAGGTTCAGTGGGCGGAACGCGACATCATGGGTCTGAACAAATATAATCGTCAGTGCAAGAACCGCATGCTCTTCTATGCCACCAATTACGGTTTCATGGCAGCTGGCGCTCATGGTTCTTATTGCAATGTAAGCAGTCTTGGCGGCATCATGAAGCCAGATTCCAAGAGTTTTGATTTCTGGGGTGTAGGTCACGAATGGGGACATAACAACCAGATAGAACCTGGCTTCCATTGGAGCGGATTGGGCGAGACCAGCAACAATGTATATGCCTCCTGGGCACAGTTGCACTTCAGCGGTAATCGTCAAAGCCTCAGACTTGAGGATGAATGGAGCGGTATAGACGAGTACTCAGGTATGCGCGGCGGCCGCATGCAGACATATTTCGAGGAAGGTCTGCGCAAGGGAGTACAATGGCAATTGCAGGATGGTCCTGACTATCATGGCGCAACACCAGAGACAAAGACCGTGCCCAATCAGGATACAAATGGCAACTCTACTGGAACTACCACAACAACATCCCGTAACTACGACCATTTCGTCAAGCTCGTACCCTTCTGGCAGCTAAACCTGTGGGGAACTTTGGCCGGCAAGTGTCCTGACATCATCCCCATGGTGATTGAGGGCATCCGCACCACCCCCAACTACAAGTCAACCTACAACACCAATGGCAAGCAGCAGATCAATTGGATGAAGTTGGCTTGCGATAGTGCAAAGATAAATCTCCTTCCCTTCTTTGAGAAAGCCGGTATGCTGAAAACCATCAATGCCTACATCGAGGACTATGGCGCTGGATGGTTGAAGATAAGCCAGTCAATGATTAACACTCTCAAGAACCATGTGGCAAGCAAGGGCTATCCCGACTTCACAGAGGAGATAAACTACATCAATGCGCATAACTTCCACATCTACCGCGACAACTTGAAACTTTCCGTTCCCAGCACTCTTGGTGCGGGTTGCACATACTCTAACGGCAAGGTCAAGGTTAATCATGCTCAGGTTAAGAATGCTGTGGCTTTCGAAACTTACAATGCCAATGACGAACTTATCCGCATCACCATGTACGGTTTGGGCAGCAACGATGCCCATGACCACACCTATGTGCTCTACCCAACCTCTTCCGATGAAGCAGAGGCAGCCGCCTATATTAAGGCTGTTGGCTACGATGGTACTCGCCAGAAGATCTATGCAAAAAACAACGTAACAAAGGGTCTTGTTGCTAACAGATTCTACACCATCACAAGCGAAGGCAAAGGCAATGCTCTCAGCTGCGGTGCAAATACTACCATAGACACAAAGGGCAAGATTACCTGGAACCTGGCACGTGCCGCAAAGTCTGCCAATTCCAAATTCTTGTGGTACCTTGAGGAAAGAGACGGAAAAACATACCTCTATAATCCACAGAGTGACTCGTATTTCACCGGCACTGCAGAAAACAAAACAACCGCATTGTGCTCCAAGGCAGAGGCTCCCTATTTTGAAGCCGCATGCGTTAGTGAGACAAACAACACATACACCTTCAACATGAAGGGTTCCGGCCAATTCATCAATTCATACAGCAATACAGAAACAGGACTGTGGTCAGGTGGTTCTTCTGATGCCAACAATGTTTGGAAGGTAGAAGAAGTTACCAAGGTATCTGTGTCTATTCCCACTACAGGTTATACACTGGGATGCTATCCCTTTGCAATGGAACTGCCCGAAGGACTTTCTGCTTATGTAGTTGGAGAAATGCTGGAGAGGAACTACCAAGGAACCGACTACCAGTACCTCGTCCTTGACAAGATAGACGGTTCAATCGTTCCTGCCCGCATGCCAGTAGTATTTGTAAACAATACCGGTCAAACAACTGCATCAAAATCATTTACTATAACACTTGTGCCAAACGACAAAACACCTGTAACCACTCCTAATATACTGAAGGGCACAACGCTTAAGCTGACTGGAGTAAGCATGGGCACAATCATGAGTTCGGTAAGTAAAACCACTGATGCAGGAGCAAATGCATATATCAAAACCTCTACAACTGCAACTTCAGTTCCAGAGAATCGTGCATATCTTCTGTCTACAGACTTGGGCGGTGTGACTCAGGCATATCTGCAGACTCGTGAATTTATAACCGGTGTTGATGGGATTGACGCAACAGAGAATGGCTCTAAGGCTGTAATGTATAACCTCAGCGGCACACGTGCCAATACACTGCAGAAGGGACATATCTACGTTACATCAGACGGCAAGACAGTTCTCGTTCAATAGTAGACACAACGATTACATAATTCTGTCTCTCTGTTAAGGGTATAGACACTTACATGATGCTCAATCGCAGTAATTGCTTCGTCCGGAGTAGTTGCTGCGATTGCTATTCTTTTGCATGTATGCTACAAAAATTCCACCTTATTTATAATATATATGCGTGAAATGTGAATTTTGGCAATGGAATATTGTATCTTTGCGTTGAAAAAGCAGATTTGGGATGATACACCTAAGGGACATCAACAAGACATACTTCGGAGCACAGCCATTGCACGTGCTCAAGGGCATAAACCTGGACATTGAGGAAGGCGAGTTTGTCTCCATCATGGGACAGTCTGGTTCGGGCAAGTCCACCCTGCTCAACATACTGGGCATACTGGACAACTATGATTCGGGCGAATACATCCTGGCAGGAACAAGGATATGGAACCTGTCCGAATCCAAGGCGGCATACTACCGCAACAGGATGATAGGCTTCATCTTCCAGTCCTTCAACCTTATCGGTTTCAAGAATGCCGTAGAGAACGTGGAACTGCCATTATATTATCAGGGCGTGGGGCGTAAGGAAAGGCATCGCCTAGCCATGGAATACCTGGACCGCCTGGGATTGGCACAATGGGCAGAGCACTATCCCAACGAGATGTCGGGCGGACAGAAGCAGCGTGTGGCCATAGCACGTGCTTTAATTACCAAACCTAAGATAATCCTGGCCGACGAGCCCACTGGCGCTCTTGACTCCAAGACCAGTGTGGAGGTGATGCAGTTATTGAAGGAATTAAATCAAGACCAGGGCATGACCATAGTGGTGGTGACCCACGAAAGCGGTGTGGCAAATGAAACGAACAAGATTATTCGTATACAAGACGGAATAATTGGAAATATAGAGATTAACGATGCTCACAACGCCTCGCCTTTCGGCATAAATGGATACATGAAATGATAGAACTCTTCAAGGAGATATGGGCAACGGTGCAACACAACAAGTTGCGCACGGCGCTGACGGGCTTTGCCGTGGGATGGGGCATCTTCATCCTCATCTTCCTGCTGGGTGCCGGCAACGGACTTATTAATGCCCAGATGAAGCAGTCGGAGCAATTCCTGAAGAACTCCATGGTGGTGTACGGAGGAATGACTACCAAGCCACATGCCGGCTTCAATATGGGGCGACGCATAGAACTTAACAACAAAGACCTGCAGGCTACCAGCACCGCTTTCTCGGAAAACATCATGAAGACAGGTGCCTCGCTCTACAAGGGCAGTGTCGTGCTGAGGCTGGGTGCCAACTACATGGCCAACCAAACCATAGAGGGAACCTATCCCATGAGGACAGAGATAGACAAGATAATCATCGTTCACGGACGCTTTATCAACGACATAGACATCAAGGAGATGCGCAAGGTGATAGTCTTGTCGCAGACGCAGGCAAAGGAACTTCTCCGCGAGGGCGATGCATTGCTGGGCAGGGACATTATTGTCAACGAGTCGGTGTTTCGTGTGGTTGGCATCACCAAGGACGACAGTTCCTCGTCCAATAGCGTTGCCTATGCTCCCTTTACCACCATATCCACGATCTACAACTACGGTCACCGGGTGGACCGTATAGAGTTCAGTGTGGCTGGTTTGGCTACGGCGGAGGAGAGCGATGCTTTCGTGAAGAAATACCGTGAGCGCATAAACCCCAACCACGATGCCGCTCCCGACGACGACGGTGCCCTGTGGATATGGAACCGCCTTTCCCAAAGCCTGCAGATGAGCACTGGCATATCCATCCTGCGCTCCGCCTTGTGGATAGTGGGATTGCTTACCTTGCTTAGCGGCATTGTGGGCGTGAGCAACATCATGCTCATTACGGTGAAGGAGCGCACTCGCGAGTTCGGCATACGCAAGGCCCTGGGTGCAAGTGCATGGTCCATCCTGCGCATGGTCATAGTGGAGAGCATGGTTATAACCACATTTTTCGGCTACATAGGCATGCTCTGCGGAGTGATTGCCAACGAATACATGAATGCCACACTCGGAAACCAGGTAGTGGATGCCGGCATCTTCCAGGCAACCATGTTCCTCAATCCCACGGTGGGCATTGATGTCTGCCTGCAGGCCACTCTGGTGATGGTGCTGGCAGGCACGGTGGCAGGGTTCGTGCCTGCTTACAAGGCATCGCGCATGCGCCCCATAGTTGCACTTAATGCCAAATGACGGAGGAGGTAGTATGACGGAATTTTTCTTAGAGATACTGGACACCATATCGCGCAACAAGAGCCGAAGCCTGCTCACGGCCTTCGGTATCTTTTGGGGCATATTCATGCTTGTGCTGCTGATAGGCGGCACACATGGCCTGAAGGAAATGCTCAATAGTAACTTCAGCAACTTTGCCAAGAATGCTGCCACCGTGTGGTCGTCACCCACCACCAAGGTGTACAAGGGGTTTGCCAAAGGCAGGGAGTGGGATATGAACAACGACGACGTGGTGCGCCTGCGCAATATGATACCCGAACTGGACGTTATCACTCCCCAGAACTATACGGGTACGAGATTGGCAGTATGCGGAGCCAACAAGTTCTCTGCTACCATATATGGCGCAGACCATAATTACAGGCATGTATGTATGCCGGAGATCAAATATGGACGATACATCAATGCCATGGATGTGAAATTGGAGCGTAAGGTCTGCGTTATAGGCAAGCGCGTGTACGAGAATCTCTTTCCTGAAGGCGGAAATCCTATTGGCAGCAGTATACGCATAGACTCCACCTACTATAGCCTTGTGGGCGTGGACTTCAGTCCTGGTGCACTCACTACGGGAGAGAGTGCCGAAGAGATCATTCTTACTCCTATCAGCGTGATGCAAAGGGTGTACAATTATGGCGACGTCGTTCATTTCATAAGTTTTACCGCAAAGGATGGAGTGAAGGTGGGCGAACTTACCGACCGCATTCGTCAGGTGATTGCGCGCAACCACATTGTAAGTCCCAACGATGAACTTGCCATCCGAGTCTTCAACACCGAAGTGCTCTTTGGCATCATGGACAGCCTTTTCAAGGGAGTTACATTCTTGAGTTGGCTTGTGGGCATAGGCACCCTGCTTGCCGGAGCCATAGGTGTAAGCAACATCATGATGGTGACGGTGAAGGAGCGTACCGTGGAGATAGGCATACGCCGTGCCATCGGCGCCACCCCCAGGATGATACTGACACAGATTATCTCCGAGAGTATAGTGCTGACCGCCGTAGCCGGCATGATGGGCATACTGTTTGCCGTATCCGTCCTGCAGATGATAGAACTGGCAAATACCACGGACGGCGTCGTGTCGGCACACTTCCAGGTGGACTTCTGGACGGCAATCCTTGCCACCTTGCTCCTGTGCCTTATGGGCGCCATGGCAGGCATGGCACCAGCTCTTCGCGCCATGGCCATAAAGCCCGTGGATGCCATGAGGGACGAATGATAGCGCTCTGCCGAGTGACGCTTTAATGAATTAGAAAATTAAATACAACGCACATATATGAAAAAGTATTCAAAACTCTTCTTTGCCTTCATTGCCCTGGTGGTATTTGTGGGCACCTTCGTATTCCTGTGGCAAAAGTCTCTGCCCAAGGAGATTCGCTACAGCGAGTTCACACCCCAGAAGGAGACCATAACCAAGAGTACCATCATAACGGGCAGGATAGAGCCTCGCGATGAGGTGAACGTCAAGCCCCAGATAAGTGGCATTATCTCCGAGATATACAAGGAGGCAGGTGAAACCGTCAAGGAGGGCGAGGTAATAGCCAAGGTGAAGGTGATTCCCGAGATGAACCAGCTCACCTCGGCACAGAGCCGCGTGCGCCTGGCAGAGATAAACCTCAGCCAGGTGAAGACCGACTACGAGCGCTACCAGCGCCTGTTCGACAAGCAGTTGGTGAGCGCCTCGGAATACGAGAAGATTCGCCAGCAATACAAGCAGGCCCAGGAGGAGAAGGCGGCAGCCGACGATGCCCTGCTCGTGGTGAGCGAGGGTATCTCACGGAGCAATGCCAGTGCCAGTAGCACGCTTATTCGTTCCACAATCTCTGGATTGATACTTGATGTTCCTGTAAAGGTAGGTAACTCCGTTATCATGAGCAATACCTTCAACGATGGCACTACCATTGCCAGTGTGGCAAACATGAGCGACCTTATTTTCCGAGGTAACATTGACGAGAGCGAAGTGGGGCGCATACACTCTGGCATGCCCATGAGTATTACCATAGGCGCCTTGCAGGACCTCCGTTTCAGTGCTGTGCTGGAATACATCTCGCCCAAGGCCGTGCAGAGTAATGGTGCCAACCAGTTCGAGATAAAGGCCTCCGTATCCATCAGAGACAGCGTGCAAATGCGCTCGGGCTATAGTGCCAATGCCGAGATTGTCCTGACGCAGGCCAAGGATGTGCTCTGTGTGCCAGAGAGTGCCATTGAGTTCAGCGGCGACTCCACCTTCGTGCACGTGGTGCAGGGCGAAGGTGAAGGGAAGACATACCTGCGCACTCATGTGGAAACCGGTCTCAGCGACGGTGTGAAAATAGAGATAAGCAAAGGTATCACTCCAAAAGACAGGGTACGTGGTCCTCAGATAGTGGAATAACGTTGCTATAGCACCATGATACTATGGCGTATAGTTCCATGGTGCTATTGTTCCGTTTTGTTGCTTTGATGGCACATTGTGGTTTCATTGTAACTGGTAAACGACGAAGTTGATGACAAGATTATGGAATCATTAGTTCAAACAGTCTAATGATCTATTCGAATTTAGAATAGCGCCACTGCTACTAATGAAATGCCCAGCAGAAGTGTTTCTAACTTCTGCTGGGCATTATATATTAGTCACTGTAAAAGCTATATCAGTTTGCCGACTTGAACTCATCAAGGAATCTGGCGTCGTTTTCAGAGAACATTCGCAAGTCCTTGACTTGATATTTCAGGTTGGTGATTCGTTCTATGCCCATACCAAAGGCATAACCTGTATATATGGTGCTGTCTATGCCGTTTGCTTCCAATACAGCAGGGTCAACCATGCCGCAACCAAGTATCTCCACCCATCCCGTATGTTTACAGAAGGAGCAACCTTTGCCTCCGCACAGGTGACATGAGATATCCATCTCGGCACTGGGTTCTGTGAATGGGAAGTATGAGGGGCGCAGACGTATCTGTGTCTCTTCACCGAACATCTCCTGTGCAAACAACAACAGAACCTGCTTTAGGTCGGTGAAGGAAACGTTCTTGTCTATATACAGGCCTTCCACCTGGTGGAAGAAGCAGTGCGCACGTGCTGATATGGCTTCGTTGCGATACACACGTCCTGGGCATATTACACGTATGGGAGGTTTCTGTGTCTCCATTACTCGTGCTTGCACGGAACTGGTATGTGAGCGAAGGATGATGTCGGGGTGTGCCTCCACAAAGAATGTGTCCTGCATGTCGCGTGCTGGATGGTCGTCGGCAAAGTTCATGCTTGAGTAAACGTGCCAGTCGTCCTCCACCTCGGGACCTTCTGCCAGGGTAAAGCCCAGACGTGCAAAGATATCCACGATTTCGTTCTTTACGATGGTTAATGGATGGCGTGTGCCCAGGGATATGGGGTAGGGGGTACGTGTCAGGTCAATGGAAGAACAACTTGTTGCTTCTGTTGCTGCACTTTCCTTTAGTTCGTTTATCTTGGCGGTAACGCTCTGCTTCAGAGCATTGATCTTCTGTCCCAGTTCGCGCTTCAGTTCGGGTGCAACGTTGCGGAACTCCTCCATTAGGTCATTCATTACGCCTTTACGGCCCAGGTACTTTATACGTAGCTGTTCTGCTTCTTCTGCATTACCAGCCTGCAGATTAGAGATTTCTGCAGTAAGTTGTTCTATCTTATTTATCATATTTCTATAAAATTTATGCAAAGATAAGGTTTTTTGGGGATATATATACCTTATATTTAAAGAAAAGTGTATTATCTTAAACTATCCTGACCTTGCTGCTTGAGTTATTGCCTTCCTGAATTAGTTGTATTTGAACAGGGATGCGTTCTTGCAGTTCCTCTACATGTACATTTTGCCACGTTAGCCTTGACGGTTTCAAAGTTGGCTGGAAAGAGGCACAAAATGACATTGAGTCATTTTTCTAAAGGCCTTATTCGCCCTGTCTCAGGGGGAGAAAGTTGGTGATGGCGTTATTACAGTTGTTACTGACTGTCTCCCTGAGACAAGGTGGCGAAGATGGTCTTTAGAAGAAGCAGTAAATCTGCTTCTGTGCCATCTGAGGGGAGCACTTCCCAGTGCGACGATGGAGCCGGAGGGAACGAAGCGGGTGTACAAACGAGAAACGGAAACCAGCGTCTTTCTACTCCTAACATTGAACATTATTATTCACCTTTGGTTCATCAAGCTAAAGCAAGTCACCGCTCACCGTTAATCGTTAAACTTTCAACGTTTTTCTGCCCTCTTGTCGTGAGATATATAGCCACCAGTGTGTGACCCAAATGCCAGTCACTCGTATGCAGTATCTTCATGGAGCCAAAATATTTTAGTGGACTATTTTCAAACCAATAACCGAGGCTATAAGGGTAAATACAAAGAATAGACGCCAAAACGACGTAGGCTCCTTGAAAACAAGAATCCCGATGATTACTGTTCCAACTGCACCTATTCCGGTCCAGACGGGATAGGCAGTGCCAAGAGGAATTGTTTTGGTCGCTTTGCTCAGAAGGGTCATACTAAGAATACAAAGAACGGCAAATGCGATATACCACAATGTCGCTTTGTGTCCTGTTGCAATATTTCCCTTTCCAAGACAGAATGCAAAACCAGTCTCACAAAGTCCGGCAATAATTAAAATAATCCAGTTCATAATAATATATTATCCATCCCTCGAGGGCTGCAGAAAATTCCGGCGTCTCCTTCTAAGGACTATACAAAGGTACGATTTTCTTTCGTATTATCGCCAACAGTGCTCAACTAAATGTTTTGAGATATTAGGCAACCTCTGCTAAGAGAAGCAAAAGAGGAAGTGCCTGTGCTGGGGGGTAGTCTTTTGAAATGTAAACCAATAGTTTATTTACTATATGCCTTGTATTCAAAGCAATGGCAAGACTGCATTTGTACAGCCTTGCCATTGTTGTCTATCTTGGGATGTTTATAGGATGTTCGTTTATTTCAGTATTTCGTCTGCCAATGTCTCAAGGGCGGGAATGTCTGTCTCTTTCATCTTGCCCCAGATGGTAACTGCAGGTTCAATAATTTCACATTGTTTCATGCCCTCTATCATGTTGCGCATCACCTTGGCTGCGGTTGGCGCCCATGTTCCGTTTTCAACGATACCAAAGCGTCTGCGCTGATAGTTCTTTATCTGCAGATGATGGAGAAAATCGTGCATAGGGGGGAATACGCCTGCATCGTATGAAGAAGCACAGCATATTATGCGAGGATAACGGAAGGCGTCCTCTATGACTTCTGCCATGTCATCTCGGCTTAAATCACTGACAACCACTTTAGCGGCTCCTTTCTCTTTGAGAATTTCTGCCAGATGCTTTGCCACCCTGCCTGTATTGCCGTGAATGCTTGCATAGGCAATCAAGACGCCCTCATTTTCTGGTTCGTATCTGCTCCACAAATCATACAGGCGGATGGCCTCTGCCATACTTTCTCCTTGCAGCACAGGTCCGTGCAAAGGCATGATAGCTTTTATGTCAAGTGTGGAGGCCTTCTTTAGTACATTTTGTACTTGTACACCATACTTTCCGCATATATTGAAATAGTAGCGGCGTGCTTCGCATGCCCAATCGTCTGTTTCGTTACACAGAGCCCCGAACTTGCCAAAACCATCTGCAGCAAACAGTATCTTTTCCTTGGATTCGTACGTCATTATCACCTCTGGCCAGTGTACCATAGGTGCAGAGATGAAGTTCAATGTGTGTGAACCCAAGGAGAGAGAATCTCCCTCGCTGACCACCATTATACGGTCTGAGAAAGACGCATAGTCAAAATAATATGCAAGCATTTTGACCGTCTGCTTACTGCATACAAGTGTAAGGGCAGGGTACTGCTGCATTGTCTTGCCAATGAGGGCCGAATGGTCTGGTTCCATGTGTTGGCAGACAAGATAGTCTGGTGTGCGTCCGTTCAGTGCGGTTACAAGGTTCTCTGTCCATTCCCTCTCCTTACGGCCATCGGCGGTATCCATGATGGCAATCTTGTCATCAATGATTACCCAACTGTTATAACTCATCCCTTCCGGAACTGTGTATTGGCTTTCAAAGAGGTCTATGTCCAAGTCGTCAACACCTATGTAACGTATGTCGTCTGTCTGTAGATTTGTCATATTATATAAAATGATGTATTAGTATCGTTCTTTCTAAGCAAAGCAAAATTATTATATTTTCGCAACATGACCAAGGGGTATGCGAAAAATATTTCTCTCTTTCCTTGGTTTTGTTGCAAAGAGCTTCTCTTGCCAAAGTAATTTGCCTCTGTCTCTGGGATGGGAGGGAGGTGCTGAAAACTATTTCCTGATAGCTGCTATGCTATCTGCACGAAGAATGCTATCCTGAATCAGGGCATATTCTATGGCCTCGGCATGACTATGACCGTAGACTTCCTTGTTGCCATTTGATGGTAACTGGCCTTTTCTGCCCATTCGCCGGTACGCCTGCGGTATATTTCTTGGACCGATGTATATCTCCTTGTTCAGAGGACGGTTTTCATCGGCAAGACTATGTGAGAACAGCCAATCATAAGTTTCAAACATATAGAAAAGGCGGCAAGGCTGGCTATGGTCATACCCCTTCAATCTGGAATAAATAAGCCGTTGGGGTACAGAGTCGCGCCTCATGGCTGCTACTACCCGGTCGCTGCAATTCACGGGCACTGCCACATCTGCCGTACCATGCAGAATCCAAAGCGGGACCTTGTTCAGATTACATATTGTCTTGCTTGTGGAACCTCCGCAAATCGACATTGACGCAGCAATACGTTCGGGATAAGCGGCAGGCAGGTCCATGGCACCGTAACCTCCAAGACTCATCCCCAGGACGTAGACCCTTGTTGTGTCAATGCCCGGATGAGTGCGTGATGCCCATTCCACTAACTTTATAAGCTTATCCGGATTCCATGCGCCACCCGGATTCTGTGGTGCCAATACATAGGCATCGATTTCCAATCCTCTGTCCATGGCATCCAGTGTGCCATATCGCAGTACGTCCTTCAGGTTGTTGCCACAAAGGCTGGCGCCATGCAGAAAGATTACAAGAGGTTTTTGTTTTTCAAGCCGCTCCTTCTCTTCCTTTTCCCTCCAGTTTCTCCATTCCACAGGTTTTGCATGGAAAAGTTGTTCCAGATAGACACGCTGTCTCATTTCTCTGTCCTCCGGTATCATAGGTACAAGGGTAGCTGGCGGAGGTTCTGGAGAGTAGAACCAGAAATGGTACCCCTCTGGCGCCAGATTCCTGTAGGCATGCAATTGTTGGGCAAGTCCCATGTTCGGCAACATCCAGCAGATGAGCAATGCCACTGTCAGAATTGATAGGTATCTATTGATGTGTGTGCCTTTCATAGTGTTCATGGAATCAATTCATTAGGTTCTGATGCTTTTATCTCGGCAGATTAAATCTCAGTCCGGCATACAGCATCCATCCGTCTATCGGTCCCCATGTCATTGTCGGGTCAAAGTCGTTCCCCCACGGTTGGTCGGCTGCAATTATGGGGTTCTTCTGTGTGAAGTCTGTCAGGTTTTCTCCTCCTATATATAACGAGAAATTCTTGCGAATATTGTATGTCACCTGAGCATTCAGTTGAGGGAAGGCGTTATATTCCCTATCCCAGGACAGTGTTCCGTCGGCTTTAGTGTATGGGTCTGGCATGCGGCCGGCTCCGTTCAATGCGATGGTAGCATCAAATTGGAATAGATTCTTGGGTGTCTTGTATTGTAATGAGCCAAGAGCCTTGAAGCGAGATGTCAGAGGACGCTCGCGCAAGGACTTGTTGCCCTGGGCATCTATGTATGTGGTCTTTGAGTCGGTATATCTGTAAGCCAGTGTGGCATTAAAGCCACGGAAGAAGGGATAGGACGCCTCCACCTGGAAGACATGTGAGCGGCTCTCGCCATCCAATTGGTAGATATGCACCGCATGTGCATCTCTATCCATATCTATTACCGCTTGCTTTTGGAAGTCAGTGTAATAGTACTCTGCCGTAATGTTCAGTTCCTGTCCGCATACCATAGGCTTGAACATGATGGAGGCTCCCAGGTTCCAGTCCTCTTCTCGCTGGCACTCGTCCTGCATTACTATACGTCGCGAACTGGAGAGCAGATAATTGTTCTCGTCCAACGTAAAGGATGTCCTGTAGCCCTTGCCAGCTGATGCACGCAGGTTCATCCATTCTGTGGGAGTCCAGCGCATGTGCAGACGCGGTGTTACAAATGTTCCCCACAGGTTGCTGTAATCCATTCGTATGCCTGGTTGTATGAGCAATTTGCCTTCATGGCCATGGTCATCAAAGAGCGAGAAGGTATATTGTGCATAGCCGCCACCTGTAACCTCATAACGTGATGCAGGCAATTTGCCGAGGTCCATGTATTGGTCCAGATACTGGTTGGGATTGCGATTGAAGCCGTCATAGTTCATGGACAGGCCCACCGACAGCTTATGGCTTTGTGTCCACTGGTTTTCAAAGATGAGCGAGGCGTATGCAGTACTTTGCTCTACGTCGTAGTGCTTCTGGCCGAAATGATTATCCTGCTTGTGAAAGGTTCCAGAGGTGATAAGGGCCAGACTGCTTTCATGCTCATTGTTCCACATATAGCCGTTCTTCATAAAGGCCTCCACCCGGTTTGTCTCCACATCTATCAGGTATGGATTCTCCGCATTGCTATTCAATTGGCCGCTATGACGGTTCTCGTTCAGATAGCGTGCACCAATCTGGAACTCGTAGGTGTCTGACAGAAAAGCCCATCTGTTCATCACGTTTACCTGCTCCGTCTTTGGCATATCCTGAAATCCATCCTTGTTTTCGTCGTGAGTGCTCAGGTCCTTGTCGTAATGTACCAATAGTGTGGTACCCCAACGAGGGTCTTTCATCTTGAAGGTTGCATCGGCATTTCCTTCAATCCTTCCCTTGCTGTTGCCATATACGTTCAGGTTAATCCAGTCGGTTTCTGGCATCTGTGGTTTGCGGTACTCTATGTTAATCTGTCCGGTCATGGCCTCATAGCCCTGTTTCACGCTGGTAATGCCCTTGCTCACCTGTATGGATTGCATCCACGGGCCTGGCACATATCCCAAGCCGTATGGGGCTGCCACGGTGCGGAAGTTGGGAATGTTCTCGGTAAGCATCTGCACGTATGTGCCGCTAAGTCCCAGCAATTTGATTTGCTTGGCTCCTGTAGAGGCGTCTGTATAGTTAACATCCACGGCGGCTGTGCTGACGAAACTCTCACCCAGATTGCAACAGGCAGCATGCTTCAATCCTGCCGACGAAATCAGTTCGCTATGCTCGGCCGAGTGCCACATCTTCAGACTTGTCTGCTGTCGTCCCAACACCTCAGTCTCGTGCATATGAGTGGCAATCTCCTTCAGGCGTATAATCAGGGGCTTCACCCTGTGGGTACATGTAGTGTCGTTCTTATACCCAATCATGCTGGTAACAATCTCGTGGAGATGCCCTTCCTTAGGTAAGCGGAATTTTCCGTTAATGTCTGTTGTAGTACCTACGTTGGTCCCTTCCCAGCGCACTGTTGCCCCAGGCATAGGTTCACCATGTTCGTCCACAACCTTTCCTTCTACTTGAGCACTAATGTTTATGGCAATAAAGGCGCCTAATAGCAGCGAGACAAATCTTTTCATATTCATCGTATAGCAGAATAAAGTAGTTTTCTATGATATTTGTGCGCAAAGATAGACAATTATTTTTGCAAGTAAATTGCAAATATGCCCATGCCTGTACACCATGTCTTATGAACGCCTTCTGAACGTATATTTTTCGGCTCGATTTGCTCCTCCCGAGGACCAGGCCGAGAATTCCCGGTTCTTTCGCCTCGGTCCTCGGGAGGACAGGGGTTTGTTCTCGGGAGGCCTCTGTACGGTCATCACGCGGACAAGAATCTATAGCCTTGTATTTTCGTCCTCGCATCTACCATTCAATCATGGCAAACACAGAGGAGGTTAGCACCGTAAGTATACCACTGGTCACAATTGCAAGCGAACTCATGGCGCCCTCGCTCTGTCCCATTTCCAATGCTTTTGATGTGCCTATGACATGAGACGCCGACCCAATGGCAATGCCTTTGGCAATGGGTTCCGTGATGTTCATGAATTTCAGGAAAGGCTCTGCTATAATATTGCCAGTTATCCCTGTAAGTACTATTGCCATTATTGTCACGGGAACGTTTCCCCCAAGTTCTGCCGACACGCTCATGCCCAATGGAGTAGTGACGGACTTTGGCAACAGCGTTATATAGTCGGAATACTCCATTCCAAGAATTAGAACCAGTGCAAGTATGGTGAATGCACTGGAAAGCACACCCATGGTGATACCCACGGCAATGGCACGAGGATTGCGTTTCAGTTGCTCTATCTGTTCGTACAGAGGTACGGCCAGACAGATGGTGGCCGGGGTGAGCATATAGTTTATGATTTCTGTGCCATCAGCATAAAATTCGTAAGGAGTATCTGTAAACCACAGAAAGCCAATACACAAAAGCAAGGCTACAAGCAGCGGGTTCATCAGCGCCAATCCCGTCTTGTTCTTCAGCCACATGCCCAAACCGTATGCGCCTATGGTAAGCATCACACCCAGGTAAACGGATTCTTTAAGTATATCGTTCATCATAATAGCCGTATTTCCAATCATAACTTGCCATCCCTCTTCAATCTTCTGTGCATCACAGCCTGAGCAAACCATCCGGATGCTCCCATAACAACAAATGTGCTCAGGACAATAATGACAAGGTACTGCAGCCAATTGTCACTCACCTGGCCCCATGTTTCCATCAGGCGGACAGCAGGAGGAACAAACATGACAGGCATTGCCTTAATTAGCGTTGTACTTACCTCTCTTATCTGGTTCACCTTTACTATCTTCAGGCGTAAGGCGGTAAATAACAGCAAAATACCGTATATGGCTGAAGGAATAGGTAAAGGGAGTGCCTTGTGCAGCACTTCACCCAGGAATGTGAAGCAGATGATTATCAGTAACTGTATTACGTAGCGCATCTCTATTAAATATATAATAATGTGTAAAGAACCAGTTTGTTTAAAAAGTGTTTACACTTCAAAAATCATGCAAAAATACGAATAATTTCCCATAAATTACTTGTGGATGAATAGAAAAGTATTTACCTTTGTTGTGATTACAAACAAGAATCACAATAAAAGAAACAAGAATATTAACCATTAAATACCAAAAATTATGTCAAAGTACAAAGGAACACAGACCGAGAAGAATCTTATGGAGGCATTTGCCGGTGAGTCTCAGGCAAGAAACAAGTATACATATTTTGCTTCCAAGGCAAAGAAGGAGGGTTTTGAGCAGATTGCAGAAATCTTCCAGAAGACAGCAGACAACGAAAAGGAACATGCCAAGCTTTGGTTCAAGGAACTGGAAGGCATTGGCACAACAGCCGAGAACCTGTTGCATGCTGCTGAGGGCGAAAACTATGAGTGGACAGATATGTACGAAGGTTTTGCAAAGACAGCAGAGGAAGAAGGTTTCAAGGCCCTCGCCATTAAGTTCCGTCTTGTTGCTGCCATTGAAAAGCGTCACGAAGAGCGCTATCGTGCATTGCTGAAGAACGTTGAGCTTCAGGAGGTGTTCGCCAAGAGCGACGTAAAGGTATGGGAATGCCGCAACTGTGGTCATATCGTAGTTGGCGAGAAGGCACCCGAGCTTTGCCCCACCTGTGCACATCCTCAGGCATACTTTGAGATTCACATCGATAACTATTAATATGTGATTGCAGTACATTATTCGGGTACATCTGAGTGCCCGAATAATGCTACAGGAATGTTGAATAATAAACTAAGCGGAAATAGTATGAAGAAATATATTTGCGATGTTTGCGGATGGGAGTATGATCCCGCCGTAGGAGTACCCGAGCAGAATATTGCTCCAGGCACCGCCTTTGAGGATCTTCCCGAAGACTTCTTCTGCCCATTGTGCGATGTAGGTGCCGACCAGTTCTCACCATTGGATTGATAAATCGAAATAACCATACCCAAAATTAGCCATCATTCATCTGGTGGCTAATTTGTTTATATAAGACTTGGGAGAATAGAGTATTTTTTATAACTTTGTGCGAAGAAACACAGCAACAACATAATTACAGATATGAGTTACGGATTATTAAAAGGAAAAAGAGGCGTAATCTTTGGTGCGTTGAACGAACAGTCCATAGCATGGAAAGTTGCAGTAAGAGCCGTTGAAGAAGGTGCTGCTATTACACTCTCCAACACAGCCATAGCCATACGCATGGGTCAGGTCAATGAACTTGGCAAACAGCTTAATTGCGAGGTTATACCTGCCGATGCCACCAGCTACGAGGACCTTCAGGAGGTATTCCGCCGTTCACAGGAGGTTTTGGGAGGCAAGATAGACTTCGTTCTGCATTCCATAGGCATGTCACCAAACGTACGTAAGGACCGCACCTACGACGACCTGGATTATTCCATGCTGGACAAGACCCTGAACATCAGTGCCATTTCCTTCCACAAGATGCTCCAGGCGGCCAAGAAGCAGGATGCTATAGCACAAGGCGGCTCTGTAGTTGCCCTTACCTATATGGCAGCTCAGCGCACCATGTTTGGCTATAATGATATGGCAGATGCCAAGGCACTGCTTGAATCCATAGCACGCAGTTTCGGCTACATCTATGGTCGTGAACATGGTGTCCGCATCAATACCATTTCTCAGTCTCCCACCATGACTACTGCCGGTAGTGGTGTAAAGGGCATGGACCGTCTCTTTGACTTTGCCAATCGCATGTCCCCTCTTGGCAATGCCAGTGCCGAGGAATGTGCCGACTATTGCATAGTTATGTTCTCCGACCTGACCCGCAAGGTTACTATGCAGAACCTTTTCCATGATGGTGGTTTTGCCAGCATGGGCATGAGCCTGCGTGCCATGTCAACATACGAGAAGGGACTGGAAGAATATATGGACGAGAACGGCAATATAATCTACGGATAACCCAACTATCAGCCCAACAGTTCTAAAATGGAAACAGGCATGAAGGACACACCGCCACGCAAGACGGAAGACAACGGAGGTATAATGCTTATGCTCCTTATATTCATCTTGGCAGGAGCATTTTCCGCCATTGCCAAGGAAATGGGATGCGTGGACAACGTTGTTAATCTCACTCTCTCCGTCCTGCCAGGCAATTTCATCCTGTTAGGCCTCTTCGTTGCGGCATGTCTTGTATCCCTAAGCATTGGTACAAGTTGCGGAACCATTGCCGCCCTTGTGCCAATTGCAGTGGGTATTGCCACAACTACAGGCTCCAGCATCCCACTGGCAACGGCGGTCGTTGTTGGTGGCAGCATGTTTGGAGACAACCTGTCCTTCATTTCCGATACCACCATCATGGCAACCAAGACACAAGGTTGCCGCATGTCAGACAAGTTCAGGGCCAATATTGCAATAGCCTTGCCTGCAGCACTGTTGACAATAGCAGTTTATCTGTTCCTTGGAGCAGGAATTCAGGCCGACACTTCACCAGGCGGTATAAACCTGCTTAATATCCTTCCGTATATTCTTGTCTTTGTATTGGCATTGTGCGGAATGAATGTGATATGGGTTCTGATGGTTGGAATCTGTTCTGCAGCCATTATAGGTTTGTACCAAGGTAGCATGACCGCAGAAACCCTATGGACAGCCACTCAGTCAGGCATACTGGGCATGCACGACCTGATTATCGTAACCATAATAGCAGCAGTTATAATGGACCAGCTGCGCAAGCGTGGTGCCATAGAGTGGCTGATTATGAACATGGGCCGACTGGTATCCACCCGCCGTGGTGCAGAGCTTAGCATTGCCGGAGCAGTGATAGTTGTCGATATTATGACAGCCAACAATACCATAGCTATTCTGGCGGTAGGACCTGTTGCCCGCAGCATCTCCTATCGTTATGGCATTCAACCCAAGAGGGCAGCATCCATATTGGATACCATGTCTTGTTTTGCCCAGGGACTGATTCCTTGGGGAGCACAGCTGCTCATTGCGGCAGGTCTGGCATCTGTCAACCCATTGGACATCATGCCATATCTGTATTATCCATTCCTTTTGGGCGCAATTACCATAATTTATATTCTTTTTGTCAAGAAATAGACAGCAAAGTTATTTATGAAGAAAAAGCATATCAACGCATCCCTCATTTTTTGTCTTCTGTCCGTGATATTTCTGTCTTCTGCCTGTAAATGGAACAAGGGTAGGGTAGAGGACGGGAAAAAGTCCGGTGCAGAAGCCAAGGACATTGTATCTGACAATCTGGATTCGCTTCATGTCACGGACACATCGGACAGTCTTCTCTATATCGAGTATGATTTCCAATATCTCAAGTCAAATGGTATGGTCTGCGATAGTATCAATGCTTCTATAACGCAGAATCTGGTTTCTGGCAAAAGGGAGACAGATGCACGCAAGGCAATACTAAATGCCTTGGTAGATGAATCTGTCAGGATGAAGACCGAGATAGCAGAATATTACGAACCGGAGGACGAGACATACGTAGATGCCAGGTATAGCATACGCAGGACAGGCCACTTCCATTCTGATGCAGCCGACACGGTTATTGTCTACAAGGCAACAATCGACATGTACACAGGCGGCGCCCACGGTTCCTTCACTCCATTGACACTCAATTTTTCCCGCAAGACAGGTCACCTGCTAACCCCTGACGATGTTTTTGATATGAACCGTGCCAACGAGATACTGGCTCTGATGTATGCCCAGCTGCTCAAGGACAAGTCATGCAGTACCCGCGAGGAACTCATGGAGAAGACATCTTTGCTGACATTGGGCGACTTGTATCTTACCCCAAATTTTCATCTTGGCAAGAATGCAATAACCTTCTGCTTCGGCCAGTACGACATAGCACCATATTCCTGTGGTATCACATATATTAGTTTGAACTACGATACAATCAGCCCATTTCTGAAGAAGTAGCAGATACTTGCATTATACACATCTACCATGGATTTAATAGACAAATACTTTCCAAATATCACCGCTGAGCAGCGCGAACGCTTTGCTGCCCTTGATGGTCTTTACCGTGATTGGAATTCAAAGATCAACGTAATCTCACGCAAGGATATAGACAATCTCTATGAGCACCATATCCTGCATTCCCTTGGCATAGCCCAGTATGCAAATTTCAAGCCAGGTACTCGCATCATGGACCTCGGTACAGGTGGAGGTTTTCCTGGAATACCCTTGGCAATAATGTTTCCCGATGTCCATTTTCACCTTGTAGACAGCATTGGCAAGAAGATACGCGTCTGCAATGAAGTAAGCACAGCACTTGGACTTGCAAATGTTACTGCCGAATGGAACCGGGCAGAGAATGTCAAGGAGAAGTACGATTTTGTAGTATCCCGAGCTGTTATGCCCCTTGCAGATCTTGTTAAGCTCATACGCAAGAACATCAGCAAAGACTCGCACAATGCCCTTCCCAATGGTCTGATTTGCTTGAAGGGTGGGGAATTGCAACACGAAGTACTACCCATGAAGAGCCATACCCTGATAACAGATCTTAGTGATTATTTCCAGGAGGAGTTCTTCGTAACCAAGAAGGTCGTGTATGTTTCACTATAAAAGATTTGTTCTAAATCCCATAGAGGTAAATACCTATATCATCTGGGACGACATCACGCATGAAGCTGCTGTAATAGATTGTGGCGCATGGAATAAGCATGACTATACTAAAATATCCAGCTTCATCCACGAGCAAGGCATCACACTGAAGTATTCGCTTCAGACACACATGCACTTTGACCATTGCCTTGGTCTTGGCTTTATCTCCGAGACCTTTGGCCTTATGCCTTTATGCCACCCGAGCGACCTTTCTGTCTACGAAGGTGCTCCCGATATGGTCCAGAAGTGGTTCCGTATAGACATATCATCCTCTCTGCCAGAGGTTCAGCCAACACTCTCCGAGTCTACAGTCCTGCAGTTGGGCAATGTTGCCATTCAGGTTCTGCACACTCCTGGCCACACCCCTGGCGGTGTATGCTTCTACGTTCCCGATGGACACGTCGTGTTCACTGGCGACACACTGTTCCGCATGAGCATAGGACGTACCGATTTGCCAGGTGGAGATTATCGTCAGGAATTGGACAGTATCCTAAAGAAGATTTTCGTTCTTCCTGCAGATACAAAAGTATTGCCTGGTCATGGTCCGGAAAGCACCATTGCAGACGAAATGCAGTCAAATCCGCACCTGCAATAATATAATAAGGAGCAAATTATTGGCACACTGGCATAAAATGCATATAAATCCCTTGTTTTCCCAAAAAGAATAACTAACTTTGTATCGGAAGAATTATAGTTTTTTACACATATAAAACAATACAAGAAATGAAAATCCTGCTAACTGGTGGTGCAGGCTTCATTGGAAGCCACACCTTGATTGAACTCACCGAGGCTGGTCACGAGGCAGTTGTTGTTGACAACCTGGACAACTCTTCTCCAATCTCATTGAAGCGTGTAGCCAAGATAATTGGCAAGGAAGTACCCTTCTACAAGGTGGACATCCGCGACCGTGAAGGTCTGCAGAAGGTGTTTGACGAGCACAAGTTCGATGCTTGTATCCACTTTGCCGGTCTCAAGGCAGTAGGCGAGAGCTGTGCCAAGCCTCTGGAGTATTACGAGAACAACATGAACGGTACCTTCGTGCTTGTTGATGTTATGCGCAAGAATGGTTGCAAGAACATGATTTTCTCATCCAGTGCTACCGTTTATGGTGACCCCGCCATTATCCCCATTACCGAAGAGTGCCCCAAGGGTCATTGCACCAATCCTTATGGTCAGACCAAGTCTATGCTTGAGGAAGTTCTGATGGATGTACAGAAGGCAGACAACGAATGGAACATCGTTCTGCTTCGCTACTTCAATCCCATCGGTGCTCACAAGAGTGGTACTATTGGCGAGAACCCCAACGGTATTCCCAACAACCTGATGCCCTACATCACACAGACTGCAGTAGGCAAGCGTGCCGAGCTGGGTGTATTCGGTGACGACTACGATACTCACGATGGTACAGGTGTGCGCGACTATATCCATGTTGTCGACCTTGCTCGTGCTCACGTAGCTGCCCTCAAGGCTATTGTTGCCAACAAGGGTATTGCCATCTACAACGTAGGTACAGGTCATGGTTATTCTGTACTTGATGTAGTCAAGGCATTTGAAAAGGCCAATGGCGTTCCCGTTCCATATTCTATCAAGCCCCGTCGTCCGGGCGATATTGCCACATGCTATTGCAACCCTGCCAAGGCAGAGGCAGAACTTGGCTGGAAGGCTCAGTTCGGCATTGAGGAAATGTGCCGCGACAGCTGGAACTGGCAGAAGAACAATCCCAATGGTTTTGAGGAATAGAATCCCCAAATAGTACAAGGATAAAGACAAAGAAAACGGGAATGAGCGTCAAAAGTCTCATTCCCGTTTCTTATAATATAATAAAGGTACGCGCGTGCGTGACATTAATATCAGGCAAGCAAACTCCACTTCCTGCGCCAGTAGAAGAAGTTTACCATCTTGAAGAACGGGGTCCATATTGCCTCGGATGGATAGCGGAATATGAAGCGTGAACTCCTGCTCACTCTGCGCCAGAACAGATTCCATGCACTGCTCTTTCTGCCATAACCCACCCTGGGATCATAATGCCCGAAATTGCCCGCCAGCATTATCTCGTCCAGCAAGAATTTCCCTTCTCTCTCATTGGCAGGAACGAACATAAATCTCTCCTCTATACCGAAGACATTCTTCAACACATACATCACGGCACCTGCAAAACGTATCATACCCAACGATTTCAATACATCCACAGTTATCTTGCCATCTTCCTCAGAGAAGCCATGGCATAGCACATAATAGTAATCCAGCATTTGTCGTAGCCCTATACCTTCGTAGAAGAAATGCCTGTAGATGTGAACCAGTATGAACACACGGTTAAAGTCCAGACTTGGAACAGGAATCTCCGTATAGTCATCAGTTCTTTCTCTTCTCTCAAATCCAGAACATTCCATATTAAAGAACTCCTGCAGACGTCTGTTGGTAAAGTAACCGTTCATCCACGATGGAGTAAAATGCACCTCTATGTCTGTATCCCTGACCGCATCAAACTCTATATGATGATATGTCATCAGCGAGTCAGGAGAATACAGTCTTACGTATCTGACGATATCTTTTCTTCTTCCCCCAAGCCATATATCAATATCACCAGGAGTACGATACTCCCCGTTAGGATACAGCCTTGCTATCCCTTGCCCCTTCAGAATAACAGAGGGAAAACCTTCCATCAGGAAACGGTTTGCCACAATCAATGTCTTTCTGTCCATTGTCTTGTTTTCCTCTTTTATTCTTTCCGTAGCCATATACCATCGCAGGAGCAGTTCTCTTTTCGGACGCTCCCCTTCTGGCAGACGTTCAATTCCCAGGAAAGCAATACCCGTCATAGCCTGCTTTTGTGACAAGTCAAATACGCCTTCCCACTCCTCATCAGTCAGGACTTTATTAAATCCAGTCCTGTTGCCAACAGCAATCTGCAGTAGTTCAAAGAATATCATAACACAAAAGAGGGTGTGCAAATGCACATCCTCAATATAATCTTTTCTTAGTAGCAGTTAAGCTTAAATGTTAATCTTACTCGTATATACCGGATAAGACAATTTACATGTCACCTTTGTCGTTAAACGTTCAACCTTATTCCTCCACCACCCAGCGCTCAATGTTTCGTGTAGCACTGGTAATGTTGGCACCTATCTTTATTACCTTGCGGCCATCAGCCGTAAACGGAAGGGCATAGTCCTTGTCATTTATCTGTGCCAGAGCCTCCTCTGCACTGCCATCAAGCTTTAGCTCTATCACATAGACGTACTTGTCTGTTGCTATCAGCAAATCTATGCGGCCACAAGACGTGTGGTATTCTGCTTGGGTGTAAAAGCCCATAAGCCTGGTGAAGATATACATTACATTTTGGTAATGGTTCTCCAAGTCCCTTATAATTTCATAAGGTGTATCCGCCATAAGGGCCTTGAGGCGCTTCATGAAATTGTCAACCTTGCATGCACGCACTTCCCTAACGAACTTTCCAACGAAAGATGGCGAGTCTAATTCAGATATGGCAGTGTACATGGGCATCAGGAAACGTATGAACCCTTCCTCCACCTCCTTGTTGGGAAAATCTAAGGAATAAAGCTGCAATTCCTTGTCATACCCCTTTATGGTCAGGTAACCACTCTGATAGAGCACTGCTATGGGATTGTCCACACTAATCTGTATGCTGTCCAGTTCGCTGGCACTGGCCTCGTAGCCAGACAATGCCGAGGGATTAAGGTCAGCCTCTTTCATCAGTTGCACCAAATATGTTGGTGTGCCTGTGCTGAACCAGTAACTGCCGTACTGCTGTTC
>ERZ808043.12-NODE-12-length-101146-cov-10.069932_pt1 | contig 101146 bp, 72 predicted proteins | sample MGYA00380194_ERZ808043 | MGnify/ENA primary metagenome ERZ808043 (study PRJEB31490, sample SAMN06133370) | cow dung metagenome | isolation source: H3 | host: cow | place: China: Chengdu | collected 2015-05 ...
GTTATTATGCGGACGCAGCACGCTGCGTCCCTACATGCCAATATGCCAATATGCCAATATGCCAATATACCATACTCTACTCTCACCTGTCTTAACCCAAATTGGTCATTCGGCTGTTATTGCCACATCGTACCCCCCCTCGGTTAATATTTCCCTAAACAGCATAATGCAAAGGCAATAGGAACGATAAGTATAAGCTGAAAGATGTTGCTTCTTGATTAGTGTAGTTTCAGATAAATCAGTATCTTTGCATACGTGTGATTAGATGAACACGATTGGGTTTATGCGCATTAATGTATTCATATGTATGTTCTTCATGACTTTCCGTTCGGTGGCCCAGGGGATAGAACCCGAGCAATGGATGAAGGGTATTGATGATGAGGTGTTGGTTGCATCGATGTCTATCCCCGGAGCTCACGATGCTGCTACCGGAGAGGGTATGTATTCTCCTTCTGGTTTGGGGATTACGCAAGAGCTTACATTGCAGGAACTATGGGACTGTGGGGTGAGGGCCTTTGATTTGCGTCCAGCTGTGAAGGATACCTTATTATATATATATCATGGGCCATTGAGGACAAGGGTTAGTTTTCGCGAAGCGCTGGATATACTTTGTATGCGATTGGAAAACTGTCCAAGTGAATTCGCCATAGTGTTGTTGCGCGAGGAGATAGATAGTGAGAATGAGCGTGAGCGTGCTCTATGGCCTTCTCTTGTAGGGAAGGTAATAGGTTGTTTGGGTGACAGGGCAGCAGTGTTCTCTCCCGGCATGAGGGTTGCCGATGCAAGAGGAAAGATACTGTTTCTAACAAGAAGTATGTTTTCAGATTCTGACAAAGGTGCCTGTATCTATGGATGGAGTCATTCGGCTGATGGGAGTGTGGATGCAAGTATTGTTTCCTATGCCACCGGTGCAGAGGCAAGGTTGCAGGTGCAGGATTACTATGCGCCAACGGATGCTGGGAAGCGTATGAAGAAACTTGCTGTAGTGAGGCATTTTATGAAATTGTCTGCTGAAGCTCCTGAAGGTGTATGGACCATCAATTTCCTTAGCGGTTATTATAACACATGGCTTGGATTCAGTCCATTTGCAACCTCTTCGGGGTATAAACGCAATGCAGCATGGTTGCATCCGCAGGTTTTGTCTATGATTGGTTCAGACAAATGTTCCATGGGCATGGTTTTCATGGATTATGCAGGAGTTGACGCTGTGTATGGTGCCCCCCTGGGGATTAAGCACTATGCAGTCTTTGGCAAGGCGCTGGTCAGGAAGATTATAGAAAGCAATTTTTAGCATTCTGTTTTCAGCCCTAATAACGTCTTAAATTTGCCCTCCCGAGGACCGGGGCGAAAGAACCGGGAACTCTCGCCTTGGTCCTCGGGAGGACCGACCTTTGTTCTCGGGAGGACCGAAATGAGGCCTCGGTTAGGAATAATAATATTTTCCTGATATTATGGGTTAATAAATGTTAATGAAGGGGAAGTAATTTAGATAATTTTTATAAATTTGTCCTGCTTTTGTTCGTTATTTGACACCATTTTGGTGGTAGAGTGTCTTCTTGGCTACCATTATTGGCTCAACAAACCTCAATTTGCATAAGTACAAATATTTAAGTTTATATACTATGATGAAAAAGTTTTACTCCCTATTGACTTTGCTCTTCATTTCCCACCTGGCAATGGCTCAGAGTCAGTTTTTTTATGAATGGAAAGACGATGTCATTACCATTCGTACGGTTTCCGAGGTGGATAGCCTGAACTTTCCTTCCTCCAACTATGTTGCCAACTTCACTACCGGTTCCCCGTCATCCCTGACCAGCAGCAGTATGGTTGCCTCGTATTCGCTGGCAGTTTCCGGTATAGTGCCGTTGGATATGTCACGCACCGAGGTGGGTGTATGCTATTCGTTTTCCAATCCAGTTCCCACGGTTGATGACTATAAGATGATATATGGCACCTTGGAAGAGGGAACATGGGAGGTAACTTTAAAGGACCTGTATAGCAGTACGCTCTATCATTATTGTCCATATTTGATACTTGGAGACATGGTGTATTATGGCCCGATAAAATCCTTTACCACTTTGAAGCACAGCACCAGCAGTTTGTGGAATTTGCTGGAGAACCGTAGCGATTTGAGCAAATTCCGCGAGATTGTTGCCAAGGCACCGTTTTATAGCACCGACACTCATCGTGCCTATTCAACTAATGGTTCCGATACTATATTCTATACTTTCAAGGATGTGTTGAGTGCCCAGTCCGATATGACGTTGTGGGCACCCGCAAACAGTGCCTTGTCTGAAGAAGAGTGGGCAAAGTTCAAGACTATGGCTGACAACGGAGATTATCTGTTGCAACTGCAGTTGATGGGTAACCACATGGCAATGGGCAGTAAGGTTATGTCCAATTCCGGCAAGGGAAAGGTAGGTCTTCTGAACGGCAAAACCGCCACCATTGACTACGATGCATCAAAACTGCAGAATGCCTTGATAGCAGAAAAGGACATCTCTGCCCGCAATGGTGTGATGCATGTCCTAAAGAACGTGAACGAGTATAAATACAATCTGTATGAGTACATTAAGTATAGTGGCAAGGTAAATACTTTCGGGGAATATCTTGCACAAAGAGATACGTTGAGTCCATCCTTGTCTATCAGAATCAAGGGTTTGCCTGATGTAAATGGCAATAACGCACATGATGAATATATATATTTACAGGACAATCTGATGTTCCGCAACAGATTGTATAATCCAACGCAGTATGATGCCCATGATGAATGGATGACCAACATGAAGATGTTTAATGCAGATATCAATGCTGAGGACTCTGCCTTTGTGATGATTATCCCCACCGACAAGGCTTGGAAGGACGCAACCGAGAGATTGGCTCCATACTACAGGTATGCAGATGCTTATCCCAAGATGAATAAGTTGGTTGCCGAGCCAAGAGCAAATTATTTGCTGACCTTGGACAACGCCAGATATGCTTTTGCCAATGGCCATGGCTATGGAACGGTTGACTCCTTGCAGGCAGCCAACATCGAGATGGACATGATTTATCCACTGGTATTCAATGCCCGTGCCCAGAAGGGCAATGGCGGGGCTGTGTGGACAGCCAAGGAGTTTCTGGACAACTACATGAACTGTGAATACCTGCTCACAACAACCGGCGACACCATTCGCGATATTTACGAGAACCTTGGTGGCGAAGAGTGGAAGGTGTGGGAAATGGCCAGCCTGTTTCAGGACGGTGTTGTTGAGGTCAAGGAGATGAGTAACGGTTATGCCATCATCACAGACACTTGGAACTTCCCCAGCGATTATTTCATGAGGGATGTGGATGTGGAAGCAAATCCTTATGTTTATAAGAAAGTCTCCTTAAGTACGAATTTGACTGAGAGGGAGATGAACAATATTCTTGCCAAGGACTGGATTGATGACTATGGCAGAGTAAGCCTGCAGAGATATTTGCATGTTATGGGTTATAGCGTAACAGCAGAGAACAAAATCGTCTTCCAGTTGAATGGCAGCAAGTATGGTCAGGCTGATGTTATGAGCGGCAAGTACGACATCATGGCTGTGATGGTTCCAATATGGTACAAAAGCAGTGCAGAAACTCCCGATATTCCGGAGACGATTTACAAGAGCAAGCTGACATTTAATTTGTATTATTGGGATGAGACCCTTAAAGAGGCTGCCGCTTCAAAGGGTTATGGCTATTCAAACCAGACAAAGCAGACTGTTTCTTGGGAATTTCATAATGAAAAGGTAGATACTCTGATGCTCTTTGAAGACTTTGAGTTCCCTGTTTCATATAGAAATGTTCGTAACTCTTATCCTGTTTTAGAGATTGTTTCTAAGGTTACTTCAACACAGTCACGCCAAGGTTATACCTCCGAGTACTGTATTGACAGAATCATACTTAAGGCCAAGGAGACAGAGTAACAATAAGTGTAAACAAAAATAGAAAAGAATATGAAGAATACAGAAACCAATTACTTTGCAAGACTTTGTTGTGTGGGACTGCTCCTGCTTTCTGGAGTTGTTCAGGCAATTGCCGACGAAGGTGTGATAATAAGTCTGAAAAACGGTCAGGAGTATGAATTCACCTTTGCCGAGAAACCACAGATAGTATTTGGAAAGGAGTTGACAATCATGGCAAATGCAGCCACAGCGCTCAGTCATGATTATGCCGACGTGCGTAGTATCCGTTTCAGTAACGGAGAGGATACCGGCATAGATGAAGTGCAACAGAGCGGGGAAGAGACAACCATAAGTTTCAAGATAGCTGGTAACTCACTTTATGTCTATGGCTTGCCAGTAGGAGAGAACGTCAGTATCTACAGCATTGGTGGCCAACGTGTAGCCTCACAGCGTCAGGTTTCAGAGGGAGCTGTTCTTGCCATTCCCATAACAGCACGTGGGGTGCTGTTAGTGCATACCAGCACTGGTGTCAGTTACAAATTGCTGCACAATTAGCAAGTAGGCATAATAATTCGTCTAACAGAAGTAAAATATTCAAGTCCAAGATTTCATGAAAAAGTTACTGACCATAATAACATTGCTTGCCGTACAGATGAATAGTATGGCACAGAATCATGCTGTCTACGAATGGAAGGATAGTGTTCCCGTCATTCGCGCCACGTCGGATATGGACAGCATCACCTTTTATCTCCCCGAGGATTTGGTGGACTTGTCCACAGGCAAGCCCTCAGAGGTCAAGAAGACCTCTATGACGTCTTCGTTTGCTCTCTCGTCAGCATTTACATTTGCCAATGACTCCATCACAGAACAGGGTATTTGCTATTCCCCTTTCAATTCGCAACCTACCATTAATGACAGCCGCGCCTATTTCGGAACCTTCGCAAAAGGAAGTTGCGAAGTAACCATTACCGGTCTGAAGAACGGCACATTCTATTACTATCGTCCATACCTTAGGGTTGCAGATGAGGTGTTCTATGGACAGGTGGGTACTTTCTCCACATGGGAGGAAGCCGGCAATCAGGCATCGGACATCTACAAGACTCTTAAGAGCAAGGGTAACTACAAGACTTACATGCGCCTGATGGAAGACCCAGATGTATGCGATGCAGATGCCGAGGCAGGTTCTCTGGCCCAAGCCTTGTCCCAACCAGGTACAAAGACCATCTTTGCCGCAAACGATCAGGTCTGGGACAATTTCTTTAGCCATAACAAGACGTTGTCACAAAACAACCCCTGGCACACGGCTACCAGTTACGAGAAACTGTCCAAGAACCAGAAGAACCTGTTGCTTCATGCCAGTGTATTGAATCATGCTATCTCTGTGGAACAGCTATCCGATGGTATTGGAGAGAATCCCGCCAAAGGTGTGGTTCTTCGCCGACACACCGATGTAGAGGCAATGGATAGCATTGCCCGTGTTGCTGTTTCAGACCTTCCTGTGTCTTATTGGAGCGTTGACAAGCAGAATTCAGAAGAATATGCCAACCTTCCCGAAGCGGACCAGTGGCATAAGCTCCGCAATAGTGGCAAGGACAGCGTTTATATGCTGCAGGACAACTCTTCATCAATGATGGTACATCTGACCAAGGAGTTCATGGAGAAAGAGCGTATTACCGATGAGGATTTCCGTATAATCACCGGTCAGAAGCGTGATGCCAATGATGTACATATATATAATGTAGGCATAGACGAGGCAGACATCGTCTGCGAGAATGGTTACATCAACTCTATGTCGCAGCCTTTGGTGCCATTGGCAAACATGGCAGAACTGATTCGTACAAATGGCAGAACCAATATTTTTGCCCATTTGCTGGACCGCTTTTCTGTTCCTTTCAGGAATGGAGTCTTGAATACCAATGACTCTATTTATGTGAAGAGATATTATTCTTACAGAGGTTATGGTTCTTCAACAAACTATGATGCCAAATGCTGGATGGATGAAGACGGAAACATCATTGCAGGCATAGGTGAGCCTTTATTGCAGTATGATCCAGGATGGAATGGCTACTTCCCCGGAGGCAAAACTGAGGAAAATGACATGGGCGCCATGTTTGTGCCCAACGACAAGCAGATGCTTGACTTCTTCTCGCATGGCGGAGGTGCTCTTCTCATAAAGGAGTTTACAAAGGACCCGGCATTGGATTACAATATCAATGACCTTGATAAACTATACAGAGATGTAGACCAGATACCTCTGGACTATGTTAATAAAATCATTAACCACTGTATGCAGGAAAGTTTTACTGCCTCTGTCCCCAGTAAGATGACCTCGTTGCGTGACATAGGTACTTACGAACAGATATTCTTTCCCGAGGATGTAGAGTCCATAGACACAGCACTACTGGCCTGCAATGGTGTAGTGTATGTGATGGGAAGAATGCAGAGTCCAACCGACTACAGCAGCGTTGCAGCACCTGCCTTCCTGCGTTCTACCAATAAGATAATGCGATGGGCTATCTATGCCGATAATTATTCGTCTCAGCAAGCTTTGGGGTCGCACTACTATGCTTACCTGAAAGCCATGGAGAGCCGTTTCAGTTTCTTCATGCCATCCGACGAGGCATTGGGGTACTATTATGACCCTGTTAGTTTCACCAGTCGCTATCCCAGAATGCTGAAATTCAAGTATAATCCTAACTCACCCCAATTCCCATTCGTTACAAATGCCAGGGATGTCTGTTACAGATATGATATAGCAACAGGCCAAATAGGTCCTTCAATAGTTACTTCACGGTTTGCTCAGGGCGAGTTTATTGACCGACTCCGACAGATTCTGGAGGGAAGTACAATTGCACATACAGGTTGGGAAAATACCATCAATACCGATGAGGATGAATACTATCTGGCAAAGAACGGTATGGGTATCAAGGTTACCCGCGAGAACGGCAGAGTAGTTCGTGCCCAAGGCGGTTTCCAACTCGAGAATGAAAGAGAGGGTCTCGAGGCCAATAGTCCTGGTATATTATATTGTAATGTAGACCAGCAGGAGAACACAAAGTATCAGAATGGTTATACCTTTACCATGGATGCTCCTCTGATACCTGCTGCACGCAGTGTATTCGGCGTGTTGGCAAACATGAATAGAGGTGCAGAAGGTTACGTTGAAGATTATATGGACCAGAATGCAGAAAGCAATCCGTTCTATGAATTCTTTAATCTGTGTATTTGCCGTGAAGGTTCTGTCGAAACTCTTATATTGAATTCCGGACTCGTTGATGAAAGCAAGTATAACCTAAACATTCCCTCAGACGTAGAAGCAAGGCAGAGAATCCTGAACCTGTATAGCACGTTCGTTACTGAGAAGGCCGTGGATTGGAGGGTTCAGTTCTTCAATAACTTCAACTATACCGTATTGGTACCCAGCAACGAAGCTATAAGAGAGGCTATAGACAATGGTTTGCCCACATGGGACAATATTTTTGAGGATTATCTGAGCAGTTTAGAGAATGGTGTTCTTAAGACTGCGGAAGACAGTCTTCGCATCCAGGCAAAGATTATCTACCTGACAAACTTCGTTCGTAGTCATTTTGTAGACAAATCCTATTTTGCAGACAAGTCAACAATGAGAGAGACTACGGTAACGACCAACTCCTTTAATCGTGAGACAGGCATGTTTGTAAAGTACAGGATTAAGCGCGAAAAGAGCGGTGTGCTTAGCATTCAGGATGCATACAATACCGGTTCCTGGAAGCAGACTGTAGCGGAAAGTCATGGACTTGCCACACAGAACATAATGACTTGCGACCGTGAGTTGAGTGGAGAGGTTAAGAAAACCATATCCAATGGTAATATAAGTGATATCAAGTTTAATGCTACCAGTTATGCGGTGGTTCATCTTATAGACGGTGTTCTCCAGCATACCAACCAAAAGCCCGCTCAGTTGTGGGGTAACAAATCAGCTGCAGAGAATGCCCGCCTCTATATCAAGAGATTCGCCATTCAGTGATATATAGATTAATATAAACATAATTCGTTAGATATGAAAAGAGTATTTAGAATCAGATACTTCATGCTACAGCTTTCCGTGCTTGTAGGCATAGCTCTTAATCAGAGCTGTAGCGAGTCGTTGGATGTTGTGGAACCTGTAGATAGCCGTATGCATCAGACTGAAGTGGAAAGTCCTTCAGACACATCAAGCGTGTCTGGCTACTTCCAACAGGTATTAAAGTCAAAGACTCCCGGTTATTATGTCTATGCCAGTCTTTTGGAGGCATGTGGATTGCTGCCAGAGCTTGCCAAGATTGAGGACGAGGAGTATTACAGACAGAGAATGATTGGTAATATCAAGGACCTGGAGGCTCACCCAACCTTCTACAGCGCATCTGGTGTAATGCCCGAGCACAGATATTATGGCTTCACCCTGTTTTTGGAAGGTGATGAGTGGTGGTCACAGGCATTGGGAATGAGCAGCCTTTACGACCTGGAACCTAAGGAAATAGTAAAAATGGTGTCTGCTTATGTTGTGGAGAACCAGCTTCACTTGCCTGGCGCTTCAACAGAAGAAAATTATACCGACGAGAACAATGCCCTAAACCAGTTTGTTACCTACCATATTATTCCAGCCAAGATTGAACCCAACAAGTTGGTTATTCACTACAATGAACTGTACTACAGCGTGGCAAACCAGGCTAAGCTCACATCTGTGTTTGACTACTATACCACAATGGGCAAAAGACGTTTGCTGAAGACCTTTGAACCATCTCAGGTTTCTGGCGATGGCAGAAGGGATGTAGTCTTCCTGAACCGTTTCCCGGAACTGGATAACGGTCGCCACGGCAGCTATACCGAGCGTTGGTGCGATGAGGACAAGAAGGGTGCAGAGATTCAGAGCAATAAGGAATTTGTAAATGCCCAGATATACGATATCAATAATGTCCTGTACTTCAATCATGAAGTTGCCAACAATATGAGCAGCGAGCGCATCCGAATAGACGCAGCTTCGATCTTCAAGGAATTAATGTCCAACGGCATCAGGGCAAATGAAAGTACTGCGGACAGAACGAAGCAGTGTGTTGGTATTCCTAAGACCGAAGCCTACAGTTATCTCGAGGATTGTGAGATAGGTGATAATACACTGTTCTACTATCTGAGCGGTAGGGTATCCAACGATGGCAGCACATGTTGGATTAATTATCAGGGCGATGAGTTTAATATAGTCGGAAACAGTGAAATCACCATCAAGTTGCCACCCGTTCCCAAGGATGGAACCTATGAATTGCGCATGGGTGTATCTGCCAATAGCCAGCGTGGCATGTTCCAGATCTATTGGGGAACAAACAAGGACAGGTTGCCAGCTATTGGCTCACCAATAGATATGCGTATGGGTGGTATGCTATGGTATAACAAATTTGGTTCCCATGGTGTGGGTGAACCAAGTACCTTAGGTTGGGAGGACGACATTGAGGGTGAAGACATGATAAATGCCGAAATAGACAAAAGACTGCGCAATAATGGCTACATGAAGGGACCGAACAGTTTTTGGATGTGGACAAGGAGCGCGACTTCAGATATTTCAACGCAGCATGCTCGTAGAAGAAGAGATTCACTCCGAAAGATTCTCCTGACGGAGGAAATGAGAGCAGACAAGACATACTACTTACGATTTAAGTCAGTACTTCCTAATAACCGTACCGAGTTCTACTTGGATTATTTGGAATTCTGCGAAAGTAATGTATATGACAGTCTGGTACAGCCAGAGGACATCTGGTAAAGAAGTAGCACCGGAATCGGGAGGGCAACCTCCCGATTTCTTTTTACAGGTGCCAGATGCTGTCGTCTTATTTCCTTGTGTAATGCAGATTGGTTATTATGGTCCTCTGCCCCCCCTGTAAATGCCCTCCCGAGGACCGGGGCGAAAGAACCGGGAACTCTCGCCCTGGTCCTCGGGAGGAGCGGAATGGGACCTCGTAGAGGCAAAAATCCAGGTTATTGTGCTTTTTTTCTTGTGTTATATTGCATTGTTGGTATTTTTCTGTACATTTGCGATGCGGCAAAGATTATTTTCTTACGTTGTACCATATAATATATACCAAGGATTATGGCAAAGTTTATTTCCAAGTTTTTACCAGAACTCTCGTTCGCCAAGGAGCATTTCCTGAAGTGCCTGCTTGGAGTGGTTGTTATTAGCGCCGTAGTGGTAGTCAGCATCGTACCAACGCTTTTGTCCGGGGCAGACCCCTATGTCGTGTATGTGGCGGACAAGAAACTGATGATAGAGTCGGAGGTGATGGATGACGTCAAGGTAAAGACCACGGTACGTAAGGGCGAGGAACTGAAGGTGCTGGGCTACATAGCAGGAAGCCACTACTTCCAACCATCGTTGTGGGTTGAGACTGCATCCGGTGTAAGGGGTAAGTTGTCAGTGGTCCAGCTTGGTGTCCCTATCATGGCATGGAACTCGAGGACGGAGGCCATGGAGAGTGTACAGGTCATGAAGACAGACGAGGAGGAGTGGAAATACTTCTGCCGGTTTGCCGATGGCGAGGTGGAGGAGATGAACTTTGACGATATAGCCCCGGAATTGCCTGAGCAGATGACAAGGAATCAGTTTGCTCCAAACAGCCTGAAGGACTGTTACATGTCGTTGGAGAAGTTCGAGAAGAAATATATAGGCAATACCTTTGAGGAGAACGAGAGCAAGTTTAGGCCTGCAATGGCCGTGGCTACGTTCAAGGACACCCTGCGTGCCGTGTATCCGCTGACGGTGATAAATATGAAGAACGGCAAGCGTTATACCCCTTCGGTGTCATACGACAAATCAATGCGTGCCGTATCCTATGCACTTGACTATAAGGACGACAGGTCCGCCTGGTTCCTGGCCAAATTGCCCCTGATGCAGACCATCATAGACAATCCAATAGGTGCTTATCTGATAGAGGGAACATACACGGATATCATGCCTGGTGTAGATGTGGAGGAGAATCACAAGCCCTGGTGGAAACAGCTGCATCTGTATGCTTTGATGATTGTGATATGCGTGTTTGCACTGATGTGGCTTTTCCTGCCTCCAGCATTGCCCGTATTGCTGATTGGTGTTCTGATGCATTTCCGCAAGGTATTCTATCCCCTTGGCAACAAGACACTGATTCTGATAACCCTTTGTGTGTCATTGCTGTCTACATACGTCTGGATGGCGCTCATGCTGGCGTGGGGCATGTTCTCAATATGCCTGTTTGTTTATCTGCCATTGTTCTTCAGGACATTCAAACTGGTGGTAAGGCCATTGTGGGGCCATATTCCGCACATGCGCTGTCCGCAATGCCGAAGTCTGGAAACCTTTGAGCATGTACGTACCGAGGTGGAGAAGGAGTACGATATGTGGAATAAGGAACAGGAGTTCAGGAAGGTGCTTGGCGAGAGCAAAAGAACCTGGAAGAGCTGGACGGAACACACCACCACCTATACAGACGGTTCAAAGAAGACATCCACGTCGGACCACAAGAATCATGAAGAGATTACCCGTACATTGTTGTATGACGATTATGATGTCCTCTATCACGTTACCGTTTACAAGAAAACCCACGAGTGCCAGTTCTGCGGTGAACTGGAATATACTTTTGACAACAAATACAAGGAGATAGACCGCAGGTACAGGGGACAGCACACCACCACCAGTACGTCGGAAAGCGTTACGCCTGCTTAATCTCTGAGTTTCAGCCGCAGGCCATCCTGGAGGAGTTCGCCATCTTCCGTCATAGTACGGATGACGTGTTCCAAGTCCCGGGCCTTGTATTTAGCAAGGTTCAGCTCATAGCCATATTTTGGCCCCTCGTGCAGTTGTGCCCTAAGGTCTGCCAGTATGCAGTCATATACGTCTTCCGTAGTGGGTTCCGGATTGGCGGCATTGCAATTGTCGCAGTTTCCGCAACCTTCGGCAACCTCTTCTCCGAAATATTGGAGCAGTAATGCGGTACGGCAATTGGAAGTGTCGGTTATGTAGTCTATGACGGCATCAATACGTTTCTTGAAACGGGCATACCTCTCTTCATAAACGTGTCTCGGTATGACAATGTTCTTGCCTTCCACACGTGGACGGGTGAGTGTAAGGTATGGAATACGCTTTCGGGGGATATAGCGTATGATATGACATTGGCTCAGGGCCACAAGGCGTTCGTATATTTCCTTCTCAGGCATACCTGTGGCAATGGAGATGTCCTCTTCGTCTATATATACAAACTCCTGGAATATGCCGGTGTGGCGTCGCAGGAGATAGTTGAAGAGATTCTCAGTAGCTCCATGCACAGAACTGTACAACTGTGAGCGTGTGGCTGTGATATAAAGGCGCGATGTGGTTTCTTCTTCGTCCGTAAAACGGATGTAGCCCGCCAGTTCCAAGAGCGAAAGCATGGGATGCACTTCACTGAAACTATGGTGGAAGTTGGTACAGAATTGATGAACCTTGAATTCCCGAGTCCTTTCGTAGCCGTCGCCCTCTGCTATTTGCAGGAAATAGCAGATGTGGTCGTAGAGTTCCTGTATCTTCTCCTTTGGAGGGAAGGCGCGTTGCAGTTGTCTTTGCAAGGTGGTAATTTCCTTGCCGTTGCAGAAGAGCACGGCATGCGAGGGCTGGCCGTCTCGTCCGGCACGTCCTGCCTCCTGATAATATTGTTCCAAGGAATCGGGAGGGTCCAGATGCACTACCAGCCTGACGTCGGGCTTGTCTATGCCCATACCGAAAGCGTTGGTTGAGACCATTATCCGTACCCGGTCTTCCTGCCAGTCGCGCTGACGGAAATCTTTCTCCAGGTCGGGCAGTCCTGCATGGTAGAAATTGGCCATGAATCCTTTTCTGCATAGCATGGCAGATATTTCCTCTGCCTTCTGCCTTCTGCTTGTATATATTATAGTAGAGCCTTGGTGGAGGTTTAGTACCTGTTCCAGGCCTGCCTCGTCGGTAATCGTTCGTAAGATGGAGTAGTGCAGGTTAGGACGAGCAAAACTCATGCGGAAGACATTCTTCCTGGCAAATCCCAATTTCTCCTGAATATCGTCAACGACCTCCGGGGTGGCAGTTGCTGTGAGAGCCAGGAAAGGTTTGCCAGGCAATTCCTTGCGAAGGTTTCCTACTGCCAGATAGTTAGGACGGAAGTCATAGCCCCATTGCGAGATGCAGTGTGCTTCGTCCACACAGACAAAGGACACCTTCATGTGGCGGAGTTTGGTGAGGAATAGCTCAGAAGCGAGGCGTTCCGGAGAGAGATACAGGAACTTGTAGTCGCCCAGGATGCAGTTCTCCAAGGCGGCAATTATCTTCTCCCGCTTCATACCTGAATATATTGCTGTAGCCTTGATGCCCAGTTGGCGCAGGCGACCAACCTGGTCTTTCATCAGGGCAATAAGTGGGGTTACCACAATGCATGTGCCTTCCATGGCAAGAGCCGGTATTTGGAAGGCAATGCTCTTTCCTCCACCAGTAGGCATCAGTCCCAGCGTGTCTTTGCCGGAATAGATGCTATCTATGATATCGCGCTGGATGCTACGGAAACTGGTGTAGCCCCAGTATTTGCGAAGCAGCCCTTCTGCCCAATCATGGGCGGAAGGGCTGGTAGTGTTTAAGGTGTCGTGCATAATCATAGCTTATGCCTGGTCTTTAATCCATTTCAGAAGGTTCAATATCCTCTATCTGAAGCTGTAGTTCGCCACGTTTGTGGTTGTTCTCTTCTATCGTGTAGACGATATTGAAAGAGCGTTTAGTCTTGATATAGCGTGCTTGTGAACTCTGTCCAAAGGCAATGCCATTGATGACGATGTCGCTTTTGTTGTCTACGAGTTCCAACTTTATGTGTTCCTGGTTGCGTCCCACCACCTTGCTTGTTCCGTAGTCATAGACATTTCGTGTACAGAAGCGTGGTTTAGCATTGTTGGGACCGTATGGCTGGAAGCGTTTAAGTTCGTTGAAGAACTTTCGGTTTATGTCCTGGAAGTCCAACATGGCATCTATTTCCAATGTCGCCGATGTTTGTTCGGGCAGGATGTTGCTTTCCACATACTCCTCAAATCGACGCTTGAACTCTGCCACATTCTCCGTTTTCAATGTCAAGCCCGAGGCGTAGGTATGTCCACCGAAGTTTTCCAGGATGTCCCTGCAGCTTTCTATGGCCTTGTAGATGTCAAAGCCGGCAACAGAGCGGGCAGAACCAACGGCAACATCCCCATCTCTTGTGAGCACTACGGCAGGTCGGAAGAAGATTTCAGTAAGTCTGGAAGCAACTATGCCAATGATACCTTTGTGCCACTCTTCATTGTAGATGACTATGGCCTTGTTGTCGGACTTGTGCACCAAAGATTCTACAATTTGGTTAGCCTGTTCGGTCATAACCTTGTCCAGGTCCTTGCGCTGCTCGTTATAATGGTTGATCTGTGCTGCCTTTTGCTTGGCAAGTTCGGTATCCTTGGCGATGAGAAGTTCCACGGAGGCGCGTCCATTGCCTATTCTTCCCGAAGCATTCAGACGAGGGCCTATCTTGTAGATAATGTCGGACAGTGTTATTTCCTTCTCTTCCAGTCCGCAGATGTCCATTATGGCTTTCAAACCTACACTGGGACTTTGGTTCAGTTGCCTGAGTCCATGGTATGCCAATATCCTGTTTTCGCCCATAATGGGAACGATGTCCGATGCTATACTTACGGCACAGAGATCCAGCAAGGGGATGAGTTCTGAGAATGGTATTCCGTTGTTCTTGGCAAAGGCTTGGAGCAGTTTGAAACCAACACCGCATCCAGACAGGTCGCCATATGGATATGTGTCGTCCGTTCGCTTGGCATTCAGAATTGCCACTGCTGGCGGTAATTCGTCGTCGGGGACATGGTGGTCGCAGATAATGAAGTCTATGCCTCGTTCCTTAGCGTACTGAACTTCCTTGTTTGCCTTGATACCGCAATCCAGTACAATGATGAGCTTTACTCCGGTTTCCTCCGCATAGTCTATGCTTCGTTTAGAAACTCCGTATCCCTCGTCATTGCGGTCGGGGATGTAGTAATCTATGTTGGAATAATACTGCTGGAGGAATTTGTATACGAGTGCCACCGCTGTGACACCATCAACATCGTAGTCGCCATATATTAGAATCCTTTCCTTTCGTCCCAGTGCCTCATTAAGGCGCTTTATTGCCACGTTCATATCGCGGAATAGGAAAGGGTCAAGGAGACAGGTGAGTTGTGGGCGGAAGAATGCTCTTGCTTCGTCCGCTGTATTAATACCTCTGTCGAGCAGAAGTTTGCCAAGGGTTGGATCAATGTCCAACTCCTTGGCAAGCGATTGTGCTATTTCCTGACTATTACGCTCTGGTTCGTTGTATTGCCAGATGTAATTCATCGCGTATTGTCAGCGGTTTTCTTAGATACCCAGCTTCTTGCGGATGTCCTTAGGAATGGCGTTCTTGTTGATGACGATGTTCATGGTCTTGTAGGCAACGTAGGGCTTGCTCACGTACCAGAAACCCTTGTAGGGACCGTACTCGCCCCAAGAGTTCTTCATCATGAAGTACTCCTTGCCATTCTGATCCTTGGCGATACCGTAGATCTGCATGCCATGGTCGTCGGTAGTGGTCCAGTTGTCGTAGCCTTCCTGACGCATCTCCTGGGTGATAACCTTCTCGCCGGCAGCGTCGGCCTGTGCAATCTTGGCGCCTGCCTTCTCGCCTGTCCAACGGCTCTGGTCGCTGCCTACGCCTGCAGTTGCCTTGGTGTCGGGCACGGTGGCAACGCACTTGTTCTTGCCGGTACGGCGGCTGAAGCCGTCCTCGCTAACGTCAGCACCCCATGCAAAGGTCCAGCCGTTCTTTACGCTCTCCTCCATTACGCGCATGAACTCGTCCAAGGGGAGGTTGTAGCTTGTAGCCCAGCGCCAGTTGTCCTGAATCTCCAGCACGAACTGAGAGTAGAAGGGATGGTGAGTGTAGCTGGTCAGAGACACGTAGTCGTTGGGGTCCAACTGCAGGTAGTCCTTCACGAAGCTCTGGGGAGTGTACTTCTTGCCCTTGTATTCAAACTCTGTGGGGCACTGGCCGAAGTAGTTGTCCAGCATGCCCTGCACGTCCTTCTTCCAGATGGGGTTGATCTTCTTGGCGTTGCTTGTAGCGATAGCCTTGATGTATGCCTCCATGGGAGGGAAGAAGTTGGTGAAGTTGAACAGAGAGTCACCGTAAGGGGTGATGGGGTAGGGCATGATACCCTCGGGGATGAAACCGTAGCGCTCCATGCAGAAGATGGCGTCATAGAAAGAACCGCCCTGGCTGAAGCTTGCGTCACCATGAGTGCGTACGTTGCGGTCGGCACGGTCGGTGTAGGTCTTGCTAACGAGGAAAGACTCGCACAAGTCAATGTCCTTCTTGCTGGGATCCTTCTTCAGTACCTCGCTCTCCAGGAATGCAAGAGCAGAGTAGCTCCAGCAGGTACCGGAGTTGTTCTGGTTCTTGATGCTGGTAACGGGGTTCTCCAGCACGGTGGTGAACACGAGAGAATCGGCAGGAACTTTCTTGGCGTCCTGAGCCATTGCGGGCAGAGAGCATACTGCTGCTACTGCCATTAAGAGAAACTTGTTCATTGGTTTATGTATTTAATTGGTTTGTGTTTGCTGTTTTTTGATAGGAATTCCTAGACTTTCTTAGGTCTTCCTAGGTTTTCCTAGGCGGTCCTAGGTAATCCTAGGTAATCCTAGGCGGTCCTATTGGGCTGCTTGGCCTTGGATGAAATCCTCCACGTCGTTGATGTGGTAGGGAATGAGCTTGTCGCCGATGAAGCGGCAACCGTCCTTGGTGATGAGGATGTCGTCCTCCAAGCGTATGCCACCGAAGTCCTTGTAGGTCTCCAGCAGGTCGTAGTTGATGAAGTCCTTGTGCAGACCCTTTGCCCTCCAATCGTCTATGAGAGCAGGGATGAAGTATATGCCGGGTTCGTCGGTCATCACCCAGCCTTCCTGCAGGCGACGGCCGCATCGCAGACAGTTGGTACCGAACTGTTCCAGATTGGGACGTGTCTCCTCGTCGAAGCCCACGTAGATCTGTCCCAGTCCCTCCATGTCGTGCACGTCCATGCCCATCATGTGGCCAAGGCCGTGAGGCAGGAACATGGCATGCGCACCCTGGCGCACTGCCTCCTCCACATCGCCCTTCATGAGGCCAAGTTCCTTCAAGCGTGTTGTCATCAAGCGGCAAACGTCCATGTGCACGTCCATCCACTTCACGCCAGGTGCTGCTACAGAGAGAGCCAGGTCATGGCATTCCTCCACGATGCTGTATATCTCGCGCTGGCGCTGGGTAAAGCGTCCGCCGATGGGAGTGGTGCGTGTATGGTCGGAGCAGTAGTTCTCGTTGGTCTCAGCACCACAGTCGCATAGGAGCAGACGGCCCTCTTCCAGAGGTGCAGGACTTGGATAGCCGTGCATAATCTCGCCGTGCATTGTAACGATGGGTGAGAATGATACCATACAGCCCTTTGCCGATGCTATGCCCGAGATGCGTCCGCATATCTCCTGTTCTGTGATGCCGGGGCGTGCCATCTTCATGGCTGTGGTGTGCATCTCATAGCCTATGGCGCAGGCACGCTCTATCTCCAGGATTTCCTCTGCCGACTTCACTGCACGCTGGTCGATAACAGCCATGATAAGTTCCAGACTTGCCTTTGCACGCTGCTCGGAGGGATGTATGCCGGTGAGGTCCATGAGCTGGATCATCAAATCGTGGCGATAGGGGGGCAGGAAGTGCACTTTGCGTCCCTGGGCAACGGTCTTGTCGATAAGTTCCTTCAGCTTTGCCATGGGTGCAGAGTTCTGTACTCCGCACTGTGCTGCCATGTCGGCTACGCTGTCAACGCTGCCGAACCATACGATGTCCTCGATGTCTATGTCGTCGCCGATGAGCCACTCCTTATTCTCGTCGGTGTCAATCACGCCAACCAGACCTTCGCGGTGCTGGCCGAAGTAGTATAGGAAGGAACTGTCCTGACGGAAGCGGTAGGCATTGGCAGGGTAGTTGACGGGCGACAGGTTGTTGCCCATCAGCACGATGAGGCCCGACTGGATGCGCTGGCTCAGTGCCTGGCGACGTTGTATGTATGTATCTTTACTGAATAGCATTTGTTGAGTAGTTATAGTGTTCTTTTTAGTGCAAATATAGGAAAAATAACTGTAATTCCCGATTTATTGCCTATTAAATAATGTAAAAGGGTGAGATTTACCAATATGTTTGCTTCCAATTGGCCTTTTCGTACCATTGTGTTTGCTGGAATTGCTCGTTCCATCCCTTGGAGTCGTACTCTGCGTTGGGTATGTTCATGGAGATGCCACCATAGTGCTCGGGATCCATCATTTTGCAGTGGAAACTGCCGAATTTACTTGTACGGTACTTGGTTATCCAGCTGTCCGCTTGTGTGGGAAACAGAATGGTCTTGCGCCAAAGGGCTTCCCAGGCAGTGTAGTCTTCATTGCTCAGTACTCTGAACATTGCCGAACGCATGTCGTATGGTACTGGCATGATTCCCTGCTTGCTGTCAGTGTTGCCGTATGCAGGTGCATAGATTTGTATGCCTGCAATCTTGGGCATGTTGTTCTTAGGGAAGGCCTTTGGGATGTATTTTGCGGTACCTGTGCAGAAGTCGGGGAGGTCTTTGCATGAAATGGCAGAGAGCAAGACTCCGCTTGAACCAGTGTATCCTGAGGCATAACCGTCCACAATGCCCTGTATGTCGGCAGTGCATAGGTCTTGCATAATGAGATTGTATGGTGCTCCGTTGCCAGGGATTTCTGTGGGCGAACCTATGATGTAGTCGGTGTGTGGGTATAGTTCTGCCGCTACCTCTATACTCTGCATGTAGCAGGCGTCGAACATGATGTACTCCATATGGGGCAGGCTTGAGAGCATGTTGCTGAGTTGGCTGATGCTTATCCAAAGTCCCGTGTCGTCTGCAGAGTTCTTTTGGTTGTCAACGATAATGGCTCTGGTGTTGCTAGCTTCGTCTATCCAGCCTGACCCATGGCTCCATAGTATCAATGAGTATTTCTCAGAGGGAAAACCTTTTACGATATCCTGCAGTATGCTTTTCATAGTTGCAGGGTCGGCACTGTTTTGTTCTTCTGGAAACTCTCTCCATGTGCTTATTCCGTCTTTTGTGAGGTGGAATATTGCAGGCTTGAGCTCTGCATCGCGATATATGACCACTTGGCAGTCCTCTGGTATGCTGCTACGGCTCGTTCTCATTTCGTCTAAATCCAAGTTCGAGAGCGAATAAAGCGAGTTCTCTGCACCCATATACACAATCACCGTGTTGCCTTTTAGCTTCTCGTCGGGGTTGGGCATGTTGTCGTCGCATGAAAACAGGAATACGGTAGTCAGTGCCATGCACCATGTTGTCAGTATGAGTTTGATATTACGTGTCATATGTCTATAGCGTTAATCTTTGCAAAGGTAGGATAAATAACTGAGAATACGTTCGTCACTGCCGTATTAAATTGTCTTGGCTATGCTTTTCTTCTGTTTTATGCATGCCGTTGCTTAGTCAGTTCTTCCGTAAGAGGACTCGAGTCCTGCCGTGTAAGGACTGCAGTGCTTTCGTGAGGGTACTGTGATAGGTAGCGGAGCGTATTTTGGACGGATTGGAAGCAAAAGTCTTAGGCATATATAATAAAAGATGTGCTTTCTCCGTTATATGCATGTATGCAATGGGCAGATAGAATAAGGCGCATGAGGATAGCGCTGATAGTTGTGGCGGTGCTACTTAGTATGGCATCGCTTGTGATTAGCCACTATCTTGTTCGCGATTTAAAGCGCGAAGAGCAGGTGAAGATGGAGACATGGGCCGAGGCAATGCGCTCTTTGGGTGAGGCCGACTCTGATGTCGACCTGTCGCTGGTGCTCAAGGTGCTGAACAGCAACAATACCATTCCGGTCAGAGTGCTTGATGGAAAGGGCAATGTACAGATGGAGCGCAATATGGAGGAGAAGGATGGAATGCCTCCACACGTTATCCGCATCACATTGTCCGAGGATGATTGGATGGATGTGCGTTATGCCGACTCGCTCCTGTTGCGTCGTTTGGCTCTTTGGCCTTATGTGCAGCTTGGTATCGTTGCCGTCTTTGTAATTGTTGCCATATATGCACTCCTCAGTAGCAAGAAGTCGGAGCAAAACAAAGTGTGGGTAGGCTTGTCCAAGGAGACGGCTCATCAATTGGGAACCCCCATCAGCAGCCTTATGGCATGGGTGGAAGTCCTTAAGGAGACCTATCCTGATGATACGCTTATCCCAGAGATGGGACGCGATGTTCAACGCCTGCAGCTTGTGGCAGAGCGATTTTCCAAGATCGGGTCTTTGCCAGAACTCAGACATACCGATGTGGCTGAGGTAGTGACGCATGTGGTGGATTACATACGATGCCGGGCGGGGAATCGTGTGAGCATAACGGCAGATTTGCCTGAAGTACCCGTGTATGCGCCTTTGTGTGCCCCCTTGTTTGAATGGGTGGTAGAGAATCTCTGTAAGAATGCCATAGATGCTATGGAAAATCAGGGTTCCATCGTTGTCAGCATAAGAAAAGAAGGTCGTCAGTGCCTGATAGAAGTGTCGGATACCGGAAAAGGAATACCATCGGGACGATGGGAAACGATTTTTGTGCCAGGATACACGACAAAATCTCGAGGGTGGGGATTGGGACTCTCTCTGGCCAAAAGAATAGTAGAGGAATATCATCGTGGGCGTATCTACGTGAAAAGCAGTGACCCTGCAAGCGGTACAGTTTTTCGCATAGAACTGAATGCGTAAGACATAGATTTTGAACAATAAAGAAAAAAAGACGTCGTAATCTTGGCGGAATTCATTAAAAAGTCGTATCTTTGCACCCCGATGGATAGAGTGGACGGCTATAAAGTAGACCTTAAGAGCATGACAGAGGATGCTGTGTCGCATCGCTGGGTGCTTGCGGACGACTTCTTCTCCGCCGTTCATGGGCCAGAGATAGAGAAAGGACAAGTGGAAGTTGCACTGCGGGTGAAGCGTACCTCCGAAGCCTTTGATTTGGATTTCCAATACAATGGCCAGGTGGAAGTGGAGTGCGACCGTTGCCTGGAACCTATGAGCTTGCCCATCCATGGAGAATGCAGCCTTCAGGTCAAATTGGGCGAAGAGGACGGCGATGACGGCGAGTTGGTAACCGTGGCAGAGAACCCTGGTACGCTTGACTTGTCGTGGTATCTGTACGAGATGCTGGCGTTGGAAATACCTATTCGTCACATACACCCCGAGGGGCAGTGCAATGACAAAGTCATGGAATGCCTGAACAAGGGTGGGACAACAAAGCAGATGGATCCCCGTTGGGCTGCACTGGAACAGTTGAAAACAAAAACTAATAATAAAGAATAAAACAAAATGGCACATCCTAAAAGAAGACAGTCAAAGACTCGTACTCTCAAGAGAAGAACCCATGACAAGGCAGTAGCTCCTGCATTGGCAGTATGCTCTAACTGCGGCGAGTTCTACGTTTATCACACCGTATGTCCTGCTTGCGGTTACTACCGTGGCAAGCTCGCAGTAGAGAAGGAGGCTTAATAACAACTTAGCCAACAAAAAGGGTCAAAAAAATATTGCCGTAGGAGCACCTGCATCTCTCTTGCAGGAACTCTACGGCTTTATTTTTTATACCAATAAACACCTTGACTACAATATTCCCTACAAGTCGAGGGAATAGTTTGCATACGCAAAGGTATATAACAGAAAGAAGACTATGGAAAAGATAAACGCAGTGATTACTGGTGTGGGTGGTTATGTACCTGACTATATCCTCGACAACGAGGAGATGTCTACCATCGTGGAAACCAGCGATGAGTGGATAATGGAGCGTATCGGTGTGAAGACGCGCCATATCCTCAAACCAGAGCAGGGCACCGGCACCAGCTATATGATGATTCGTGCCGTGAAGCAATTGCTGCGCAAGACCGGGGTGGAACCTCATACCGTAGAACTTGTACTCTGTGCAACCACCACCCCCGACTACCATTTCCCCTCTACGGCTTCAATAGTGATAGAGGCATGCGACCTGATAAACGCATGGGGATATGATATGGAAGGTGCCTGTGCCGGTTTTCTGTATGGTTTGGAGGCCGCTGCATCGTACATCCGTAGCGGACGCTATAAGCGCATAATCCTGTGCGGAGGCGACCACATGAGTTCCATGACCAACTACACCGACCGCAATTCATGTCCTATCTTCGGTGACGGAGCGGCATGTGTGATGCTGGAGGCAACCACAGAGGAACTTGGGCTGATAGACGGCTATTACCGTACCAACGGCATAGGGTTGGGCAACCTGCGCATGAAGGCTGGTGGTTCGGCAAAGATGCCAACCCACGAGAGTGTGGACAACCACGAGCATACCGTTTATCAGGAAGGCCGTGCCGTGTACAAACATGCTGTGCTGAACATGTCCTCGGCAGTAAAGATAGTGGCAGGACGAAATGGACTTAGTGCTGAGAATATCAACTGGCTGGTGCCCCATCAGGCCAACATCAATATAGAGGTGTCTGTGGCACAGAAGACCGGCATACCCGAGGAGCAGGTAATGGTCAATATAGACCACATGGCAAATACTTCGGGCGGAACTCTGCCTCTTTGTCTTTGGGAATACGAACCCAAGTTGAAGAAAGGCGACAAACTTGTGTTTACCGCCTTCGGAGCAGGTTTCAGTTGGGGCGCAAGTTACCTCATCTGGGGTTACGATGGTGCCGCAGAGGCAGTCAAGGAACCTGCAGACTTCTATAAGGAAGGCGAAATCTCGCGCGAGGAATGGTATGCCAAGCGCAATGCCATACGAGAAGCAGAAAACAACCAATAAATATAATAAGGAGTACGATAGATGGGCATAGATGTCAAGCAAGGCCATAAGGCAGGTTTTGTGAATATTGTGGGAAATCCCAATGTGGGCAAGTCAACGCTCATGAACTTGCTCGTGGGCGAGCGCATAAGTATAGCCACGTTCAAGGCACAGACCACACGCCATCGCATTATGGGCATACTGAACACCCCCGAGATGCAGATATGCTTCTCAGATACTCCGGGGGTGCTTAAGCCTAACTACAAGCTGCAGGAGCAGATGCTCCAGTTCTCCGTGTCAGCCTTGCAGGATGCAGATGTGCTTCTGTATGTTACGGACATGGTGGAGACACCCGACAAGAACAGTGACTTCATAGAGAAGGTGCAGCACATGAAGGTTCCCATTATCGTGGTCATCAACAAAATCGACCTGAGCAATCCGCAATCCCTGCAGGCCAAGTACGACGAGTGGCACCAGATACTGCCTCAGGCCGAGGTAATGCCCATCTCTGCCTTGCACCGTTTTGGCGTTGACCAGTTGCTGGGGCGCATAAAGGAACTGCTCCCTGAGTCTCCTGCATATTTCGACAAGGACCAGTGGACAGACAAGCCTGCACGTTTCTTTGTCAACGAGATAATCCGCGAGAAGGTGCTGCTCTATTACGACAAGGAGATACCATATAGCGTGGAGGTTGTAGTGGAATCCTTCAAGGAAACAGAGAAGAACATCCACATCAATGCTGTTATCTATGTGGAGCGTGACTCGCAGAAGGGCATTATCATAGGTCACAAGGGCGTTGCCTTGAAGAAAGTGAGCACCGAGGCACGCAAGTCCCTGGAGAAGTTCTTCGGCAAGAGCATCTATCTGGAAATCTTCGTCAAGGTGGACAAGGACTGGCGCCAGAGTGCCAAGGCCATGAAGCAGTACGGCTACGACCTCGGCGACTAAGCGCCACTAAAGCCCTTAAAGTCCCTAAGGACCCTAAAGACCTTAAAGACTCTAAAGCCCCCCTTAAATACTAACCCCAAAAGCAAATAGCACAACAATGTCAAATTTAGTAGCGATAGTAGGAAGACCCAATGTCGGCAAGAGCACACTCTTCAACCGACTCACTCAGACGCGCCATGCCATAGTAAGTGACGAGGCAGGAACCACACGCGACCGCCAGTATGGCAAGTGCGAGTGGGGCAAGAACGAGTTTTCCGTGGTGGATACCGGCGGATGGGTAGTAAACAGCGATGATATATTCGAGGAGGAAATCCGCAAGCAGGTACAGTTGGCAACAGACGAGGCCGATGTTATCCTGTTCCTCGTGGACGGTCATAATGGTGTAACCGACCTTGATGAGGCTGTGGCAGGCATCCTGCGCCGTACCAAGAAACCCGTGATATTAGTCTGCAACAAGGTGGACAACAACGAGGTGTACCTGGCGGCAGAGTTCTATGCCCTTGGTCTTGGCGACCCTCATTGCATCAGTGCTGCTACAGGTAGCGGCACAGGCGATCTGCTGGACCTGATTATCAGCAGCCTGCCCAAGAACAGCGAGGAAACTCCCGAGGAGAACATCCCCCGTTTTGCTGTTGTAGGCCGCCCCAATGCAGGCAAGTCCAGCCTTATCAATGCCTTTATAGGTGAGGACCGCCATATCGTTACCGATATAGCTGGTACTACCCGCGATAGCATCTATACACGTTACGACAAGTTCGGTTTCGACTTCTATCTGGTGGATACTGCCGGTATTCGTAAGAAGAGCAAGGTCAACGAGGACCTTGAGTTCTACAGCGTTATGCGTTCTATCCGTGCCATAGAGAACTCTGACGTCTGTGTGCTCATGATAGACGCTACCCGCGGCATAGAGTCTCAGGACATGAACATCTTCCAGCTAATACAAAAGAACAACAAGTCGCTGGTCGTTGTCATCAACAAGTGGGACCTCGTGGAGGATAAGTCCACTATTGTAATGAAGACTTTTGAGGAGGCTATTCGCGAGCGCATGGCACCGTTCACCGACTTTCCCATCATCTTTGCCTCGGCACTCACCAAGCAGCGCATCTTCAAGGTGCTGGAGACCGCTAAGGAAGTTTATGAGAACCGTCGCCGCCGTGTAAGCACCGGCAAGCTCAACGAAGAACTGTTGCCCCTCATCGAGGCATATCCCCCACCATCAATAAAGGGCAAGTACATAAAGATAAAGTACTGTTCGCAGATACCGGACACACACGTGCCCACATTCGTGTTCTATGCCAATCTGCCCCAGTATGTCAAGGAGCCATACCGTCGTTTCCTGGAGAACAAGATTCGCGAGCGTTGGGACTTCAACGGATGCCCCATCAATGTGTTCATAAGGCAGAAGTAATGGTAAGGAGATGAAGAAAGCGGCTTATTTTCTTCTTGCCATGATTCTTCTGCTCTCCTGTTCGGAGGGCAGGGACCTGTCGCAGTTCAGTTCCGATGGAGCAAGCGCAGCGGCAGAATACTTCTATGAACTACTTGCCAAGGGACAGGGCCAGGCATACGTGGACAACATGCAGGAGGCAGCATCCATGGACACCTGCAAGTACAGCCAGTTTGTGACCCTGATGGAACAGTTCCTGCACGAGGAACAGGAACTCCGTGGAGGCATCCTCACCGCCAAGGCAGAGCGCAATACAATGGAGGACACGATTTCTATGGTTTACCTCAATGTCCACTTTGGCGACAGCACCTGCGAGGAAGTCGTCCTTCCCGTTGTCTATACCCGAGGCCGCTGGTGGATTAAGTAAACGATAGCCAATAAGGTAAATAATCACAAAAAAGGTATCTCACTCACCTTTCCGGTGTGGTTGAGATACCTTTTTTGTGATTATAGACCTATTGTATATAGTCAGGAGAGGTTATGCTGTTTGCCTTGACATGGCAGAAGCCCCTGATATGCAAGAAAACGAAAAGATGCCATCGCCTTTCATCGCTGATGTGTATCCTTTACCTTGCGGAGCAGGTCGCTGGCGAAGATGAAGGAGGTGAGGCGTTCGTTGGTGGAGGACATTACTTCGTTCTTGGTGCCTACCCATTCCAGTTCTCCTTCATATATATATATAATGTGTTCGCCGATGCCCATTACGGAGTTCATGTCGTGGGTGTTGATGATGGTGGTCATGTTGTACTCTTCGGTAATGCCGTGGATGAGTTCGTCTATGACCAGTGAGGTCTTGGGGTCAAGTCCTGAGTTTGGCTCGTCGCAGAAAAGGTACTTGGGATTTAGCGCTATGGCACGGGCTATAGCCACACGCTTCTGCATGCCACCGGAGATTTCGCCGGGGAACTTGTCTTCTGCTCCTTTCAGGTTGACGCGTTCCAGGCAGAACTTGGCTCGCTTTATGCGGTCGTCAAGGTTCATGTCGGAAAACATGTCCAGGGGGAACATGACATTCTCCAGAACGGACATGGAGTCGAAGAGGGCGGCCGCCTGGAATATCATTCCCATTTCTCGGCGCAGCATTACGCGTTCCTTTCGTGTCATTTGCACGAAGTCGCGGCCGTCGTAAAGGATCTGTCCTTTCTCTGGGGTGAACAGTCCTACGATGTTCTTCATCAGCACGGTCTTGCCTGAACCTGACTGGCCGATGATGAGGTTGGTCTTGCCGTCCTGGAACTTTGCATTTATTCCCTTCAGCACCTCCTTGTCCCCGAAGGACTTGTGTATATCTTTCAGTTCTATCATGAGAGTAATTGTGTTAGGAATATGTCTGCAAACAGGATGAGCATGCTGCTGCTCACTACGGCATTGGTGCTGGCCTTGCCTACGTCGAAGGAGCCGCCTTCCACGTTGTATCCATGGAAACTGCTTACGGAGGAGATGATAAAGGCAAATACGATGCTCTTTATGATGCTGGCCCAGACGTACCAGGGTACGAAATCGTGCTGAAGTCCCAGGGTGAGGTCATCCACGGTGATTACTCCGGCAAAGGCCGTGGCGTATGCTCCGACAAAACCGAAGACTATGCTAAAGATTACCAGCATGGGAATCATGCTGACGAGGCCCAGAATCTTGGGCAGGATTATGAAACTGGCGGAGTTGATGCCCATTATCTCCAGTGCGTCTATCTGTTGGGTCACTCGCATGGTGCCTATCTCCGAGGCAATGTTGGATCCCACCTTGCCGGCCAGGATGAGGCACATGATGCTGGAGGAGAACTCCAGAAGCATGATTTCTCTGGTGGTGTATCCCGTGGTGAATGCCGGCATCCAGGGGGATGCGATGTTCAGTTTTATCTGGATGCATATCACGGCACCTATGAAGAATGAAATAAGCAGTACTATGCCTATGCTGTCCACACCCAGGGCAGACATTTCCTTAATGTACTGCTTGAAGAACATTCGCCATCTTTCGGGCAGGGACATCACCCTGCCCATCAGGCAAAGGTATTCGCCAAATTTGCTTATGCTTTTAGTAAGAAACATATTGGTCTGTTTTACGTCTGCGAAGTTACGTTTTTTTGAGAACAAAGAAGAGTCATGCCTTAAATATTTTTCCTTCCTGTGTTTTTTTAGGAAGTTTTGTGGTAAAAAATCCCCTTAAAAATAATAATAAACCGATGCGCTTACTTGGGAATGGAGAAATATTCGTAAATTTGCCACACGATGGAAATACAGAATAATCAGGAGAGATTGGAACTGCGCAGCAAGGGCCTGGTCAAGGTTTATGGCAAGCGCACCGTTGTGAACAATGTTTCGTTCGATGTGCATCAGGGCGAAATCGTTGGTCTTCTTGGTCCCAATGGTGCCGGCAAGACCACCAGTTTCTACATGACCACAGGTCTTGTTGTTCCCAACGCCGGCCACATCTGGCTGGGCAACGAGGAGATTACCAACGACCCTGTCTACAAGCGTGCCCGCAAGGGTATAGGCTATCTGGCGCAGGAGGCTTCTGTATTTCGCAAGATGACGGTAGAGGACAACATTGCCTCTGTACTGGAAATGACAGGCAAGCCCAAGGACTACCAGAAGGAGAAACTGGAGAGCCTGATAGCCGAATTCCGCTTGCAAAAGGTGCGCCACAACCTTGGCGACCGCCTGTCCGGTGGCGAGCGTCGCCGTACAGAGATAGCCCGTTGCCTGGCCATCGACCCCAAGTTCATCATGCTGGACGAACCCTTTGCCGGTGTAGACCCCATTGCCGTTGAGGATATTCAGTACATCGTGTGGAAACTAAAGCAGAAGAACATCGGCGTGCTCATCACCGACCACAATGTGGAGGAAACCCTCTGCATCACCGACCGTGCCTATCTGCTCTTTGAAGGCCAGATTCTTTTTCACGGTACCCCCGAGGAACTCTCACAGAACCCTGTTGTGCTGGACAAGTACCTGACCCACTCCTTCAAACTCCGCAAGAAGGACTTCCAGAAGATGGACGAGATACGTAGTCAGCAGTAGTTCGCATTCTCCTCTTCACGTCCCCTCTTTTTGGTCCTCCCGAGGACCGACCCGAAAGAACCGGGAACTCTCGCCCCGGTCCTCGGGACGTCAAGCCTCGGTCCTCGGGAGGAGCAAAATAGTGCCAATACGAGCACTGGGTTTAAGTGCCAGTTTTCTTCCAAAGGTTATCTGTTCTTTTGTGGCGCTTTTTCGTGGACCTTTAATTTTTTTTGCTGTTTTCTTTCCCCTTTTCTTAAAAATCATTACCTTTGCCATGTCATAGCCTTTGCTGAAAGCCCCTTGGGTGGGAAGCGGGCATGACACATACATATAAAAAGGCGTAACTGAACGCTTTGATTTTGACGCTATAAGAATCTCGCAAATTCAAACTGTCTGTCAAAAACAAAGCAACGGGGACGCCCCAAGTGATGTATTATATACGTCTCTGTCTTCATAATGAGCATATAGTATGCTCGTTTATGTGGAATAGTGCTTATTATATTTACATCGGCGTGGGGCTTTCAGCGTTGCTCGTTTCGACAGACAGGGCAATGCGAGAGCCTTTATAGCGTGGAACGGGCAACAGGACTGGCTCCACGCTTTTTGTGTGTATGTTTCCTTAGAATAAAAACAAATGCCTTTATGGAGCCATGGGGCACATAATTCTTTTAAACAATATGAGAAGAATTTTACTTTTAGTATGGCTCTCCATGGCTGCATTCATGGGAGTATTGGCACAAAATTCAGGTGGAGTTAGTGTAAGTGGCACTAATTGGGAATTATCGGAAGATGGAGTTCTTTCAATTAGTGGCAACGGTAAGATGGATGGCGGCCTACCTTCTGAATGGAGAACCTATCGTGATTATGTCAAGGAGTTGGTCGTTAATGAAGGAGTTACAACGATCTGCTATATGGCTTTTGAAGGAATGAAGAATTTGACAAAGGTTTCTCTTCCACAAAGTCTGGAGTATATAGATGATAATGTATTTTACGGTTGTACATCGTTGCCTGTGGTAGATAACGTTAGATATGCTGGAGACTACTTGGTGGAGGTGGTTGATAAATCTGTAACTACATGCAAGATAAAGGAGGGAACTCGTTATATTGGGGCTTCATCATTTAAAGCTTGTGCGGCATTAACCGAGATTGCTTTACCGGAATCTATAGTATTAATAGGTAGAAATGCATTTGCTGGTTGTTGTTCTCTGACATTTATATCGTTTCCTAAAAATCTCAGGTATATTGACAAAGATGCTTTTACTGAAGCGCAAATTTATGTGGGTACTGCGAGAGAATATTTCAGAGGTCCAATGTTCAGGACTATAGTGTCATTAAACACTGTTGCTCCGTCTCCATATACGAACGGATATGAGGACTTTGAAGATCAGGTGTTTTCTCATTATACGTATAACCACGCTCCTCTCTATGTTCCCGAGGGTTCTTATTGGAATTATGCCTATGGGTATGGTTGGGGTGAGTTCATTCATATAAAGGAAATGGCAATGGACGAAAGCGCCCTGCAGTCACGCCAGGCATATATGATAGCCGATGCCAAGGGTTGCAACTACACCGTGTACGATGCTGCCAAGGGTGAACTGGTAAATGTGGAGTACACCCACTCTTTGGATGAGGAGAGCGAGGGCAGTTGCTGGACAGTATTGAAGGATGGCGGCAAGTCATTCCTCTATAACATTGGTGCCAAGAAGTTTGCATCTATGGACAATGACGGCAAGCTTACTTTGTCCGACGCTCCAGTGAACATGAACATCACCGCCACGGAAAACGGTCTCAGCATCAATGGCAAGTCTTGCATGTTCGTGCTGAACAAGAACATCAGCATAGATGCTACAGGCATAGAAGACATTCTAGCAGGCACAGAGTCTGCCGAGAAGAGCGAAGTATATACCATCGACGGCCGTCGTATGGACAAGGCTGTCCGTGGCATCAACATTGTAAACGGCAATAAGGTGCTGGTAAAGTAAGCGCTCTGCTCTTTCCTGCTATGGCAGGATAGAAACTGCAATAATATGCGCCTCCGCCAGAAATGGCAGGGGCGCATATTTTGCTTCGCATCAAATGGAATACAGAAAAAGGGTATGTCTCGGTGATTGGAGACATACCCTATATAATGATTATTGGTGACTGATGTTGGATGCAATCCTACAGGAAAAGTCCTGGTGCTACATTACCGTCATGGAAATGACCTGGATGGCAATGATGAGGCATACCATGGCGATGGGGTAGACGGTGGCGTATGCCACGCTGGGGATGTTGCTGTCCACCATGGAGTCGGCAGCAGCCAGACCGGGAGTGGAGGTCATGCCGCCGGTGATGGTGCCAAGGAGGTCAAGCATGGAAATCTTGAATACCAGTCGGCCTACCAGGGTGGCTACAAGCATGGGAACCAGTGTGATGGCGGCACCTATGCCGAAGAGTAGGAGACCGCTTGTCTGGAATGTGGAGACGAGGGTCTTGCCAGCAGATGTGCCCACTTCAGCCAGGAACAAGAGCAGACCCAACTGACGGAGCAACTGGTTAGAGGGACCCGACATGGACCAGATGATGGGGCCGGTCTTGCCGATGGCACTGAGTACCAGGGCCACAAGCAGTACGCCGCCGGTCAGACCCGGTGAAATGCTCATGCCGCCACCGAAGCTGATGTTCATCTTGCCCACGATGACACCGAGTACGATACCCAAGGCTATGGGGAAGAAGTCGGTGTCGGACAGAATCTTGGCATTGTTGCCCAGCATGCAGGCAAAACCGTTCAGGCCTTCCTTCTCGCCGACAACCATCAGCTTGTCACCGAACTTGAGTTCCAGAGACTCTGAAGGGGTGAGGTCGATACCGCTTCGGCGTACACGGGTAACGGTACATCCGAAGTTCTGGTGCAGGCGCAATTCGCCCAACTGCTTGCCTACCATCTTCTTGTTGGTGAGCAGCAACTGCTGGATGTCCTGGTCGACGTCCAGGGGAAGTTCGCCCTCCTTGCGCTCGCCCAGCAGAACTTCTGCCTGTGCCAAGGCCTCCTTGGTGCCCACGCACTGTACCCAGTCGTTGGCGTTCAGCACGGTGATGCCCATGGGGATGGTAATCTTGTCGTTAGACTTCATACGGGAGATGATGGCGCCTGTCATGTTGGCAAACTTCAGTTCCATGAGGGAGCGCCCTATTACTGCATTGTTGGTAACGCGGAACAGGCAGGTTTCCATCTCGGGGAACTTGCTGCGACGCTGGGCATCCAGTTCCTTTGCCTCTTTCTCCAGGTCGATGCGCATAATCTTGGGCAGAAGTTTCACGAAGAGTATTACGCCTATCACACCGAAGGGGTAGGCTATACCATAGGATATGGGCGCCAGGTCGCTGTTCAGCAGGTTCTTGGTGCTGTCTATGGCCACGGCCAAACCGGGTGTGGAGGTCAGTGCACCTGCCATCAGACCTACCAGGCTGGGAGTCTCTATGCCGTAGAGGTATTTCAGGCCTATGCCAGTAAGGGCAGCCGAAGCAATCAGCAGAGCAGTGATGATGATGAGGGTCTTGCCCTTGCTCTTGAACGAGTCAAAGAAACCGGGACCGGCCTGAATGCCGATGGTAAAGATGAAGAGCACAAGTCCAAAATTGCCCAAGTCCTTCGGAATGAAGACTCCGAAGTGTCCAAACAGCAAGGCGATGAAGATAACGGCGGATACATCCAGCGATACACCCTTGATCTTGATTCTTCCCAGCATGAAGCCTAAAGCCACGATGGTGAAGAGAGCAAAATACGACGATTTAAGCAGGTCGAATAGCATAGTTAGTGTTAATTTATATTATTTCTGCGTAAAGGTACGAATAAATGCCTAATGCTATATGCGCTATACCTTATAAATAGAGATAAATAGCATGTATAATTAAAAAACATCATGTCACGCTGTCGGTTCCTCATTATTTTTTATTACCTTTGCACGCTGAATGCGCCTGTGCGCAAGTTTTACCGAGGAGAATAAAAACATAATAAAAGATATAAACCAATGAACATTTCATTCGAAAAGACTGGCAACGTAACAGCGTTGCTGACCGTTACACTGGCCAAGGCTGACTATGCTGCCAATGTAGAAAAGACACTGAAGGACTATCGCAAGAAGGCTTCTCTGCCCGGTTTCCGTCCCGGTCAGGCTCCTATGGCTTTGCTGAAGAAGCGTTTCGGCCAGGAGATTCAGGCCGAGGAGATGAACAAGATGCTTGGTACCGAGCTCTACAAGTATATCCGCGAGGAGAAGATCGACATCCTGGGCGAGCCCCTTCCCAGCGAGAAGCAGGGTGAGGTAAGCCTGGAGGCTGACGAGCAGACTTTTGTGTTCGACGTGGCTCTGGCTCCCCAGATGGATGCCAAGTTGAGCAGCAACGACACCGTGGAGTACTACAACATCACCGTGGACGACGCTATGGTTGACCAGCAGATTCAGATGTATACCAGCCGTGCCGGCAGCTACCAGAAGGTAGAGGAGTACCAGGCCAAGGACATGGTTAAGGGTACTATCACCGAGCTGGACGAGAACGGTCAGGCCGTAGAAGGCGGTATCGAGGTTGAGGCAGCAGTAATGCTTCCCGACTACATGAAGGACGAGGATGAGAAGCAGAAGTTCAACGGTGCCAAGGTTGGCGACGTTATCGTCTTCAATCCCTCAAAGGCATACAACAGCGACGTAGAGTTGTCTTCTCTGCTGAAGATTACCAAGGACGAGGCTGCCCAGAAGACCGGCGACTTCCAGTACCAGATCAGCGAGATTACTCGTTACGAGGCACACGCTTTGAACCAGGAGTTGTTTGACCAGGTTCTCGGTGAGGGCAAGGTAAGCGATGAGTCTGGTTTCCGTGCTGCTATCAAGGATACTCTGGAGAGCCAGTTCCGTGTGGACAGCGACTTCCGTTTCGTTATGGATCTGAAGAAGTACATCGTTGCTCGTGTAGGCGAGGTAGAGTTCCCCGAGGAGATGCTCAAGCGCATCATGAAGCTGAACAATCAGGATAAGGACGATGAGTTCATTGAGAAGAACTTCAAGCCCAGCGTAGACGAGCTGAAGTGGCACCTCATCAAGGAGCAGTTGTGCGATCAAATGGAGATAAAGGTTGAGCAGCCCGATGTAATGGAGACCGCTAAGGAGGTTACCCGCATGCAGTTCGCTCAGTATGGCATGACCAACATCCCCGAGGATGCATTGGAGAACTATGCCAAGGGTATGCTGGAGAACAAGCAGCAGGCTGAGGGTCTGGTGAACCGTACCGTAGAGCGCAAGCTGGGTGCTGCTGTAAAGGCAGTGGTTACTCTGGACGAGAAGACCGTTAGCCTGGACGAGTTCAACAAGGCATTCGAGGAATAATCTACAAATACAAAGAAGACCCTCCCCCTTGCCCCTCCCTTGCGGAGGGGCAGGGGGTGGGTCCTTATTATATATATAATGTATATATGAAAGACTTTCGTAAGTTTGCAACCAGCAAGATGGGTATCAATGGTATGGTGCTGGACGACATCGTGTCCATGCAGAACCAGTATATGAACCCCTACATTCTGGAAGAGCGTCAGTTGAACGTCACCCAGATGGACGTGTTCAGCAGACTGATGATGGACCGCATCATCTTCCTTGGTACCCAGGTGGACGATTATACCGCCAATACCCTTCAGGCACAGTTGCTTTACCTGGATAGCGTGGATCCAGGCAAGGATATCAGCATCTACATCAACTCTCCCGGTGGCAGTGTGTATGCCGGATTGGGCATATACGACACCATGCAGTTTATCCAGAGCCCTGTGGCAACCATCTGTACCGGTATGGCTGCTTCTATGGCGGCAGTGCTGCTCGTGGCCGGAGCCGAGGGCAAGCGTTCTGCTCTGCAGCACTCCCGTGTGATGATACACCAGCCCCTTGGCGGTGCACAGGGCCAGGCTTCAGACATTGAGATTACTGCCCGTGAGATCCTGAAACTGAAGAACGAACTCTATACCATCATTGCCGACCACTCGCACCAGCCTTTCGACAAGGTGTGGGCCGATAGCGACCGCGATTACTGGATGACCGCTCAGGAGGCCAAGGAGTATGGTATGGTGGATAATGTCCTGTCACGCAAAGCCTAAACGAGGATGGCAAAGAAATTGAACCGTTGTTCCTTCTGTGGCAGAAGCGAGAAGGATGTGCCCCTGATGCTGAACGGCCTGGAGGGTTTCATCTGCAGCGACTGTGTGGAGATGGCGCACCAGATGGTTCGCGAGAACCTGAAGAGCGGCAGAAGTAAGGCCGAGGGTTATGATGTTGACAAACCGCTGATGCGCCCTGCCGAGATAAAGGCTAGGCTGGACGAGTATGTCATCGGTCAGGATGAGGCCAAGGTGGCATTGTCAGTAGCCGTCTACAACCACTACAAGCGTCTCCGCCAGCAGGCATTGGGAAAGACCGAGGATGATGTGGAGATAGAGAAGAGCAACATCATCATGATAGGTTCTACCGGTACCGGTAAGACCTTGCTGGCACGTACTATAGCCAAGATGCTGGATGTTCCGTTCTCCATCGTTGATGCAACAGTGCTTACTGAGGCCGGTTATGTTGGTGAGGACGTGGAAAGCATCCTGTCGCGCCTGTTGCAGGCTGCCGACTATGACCAGCCCAAGGCAGAGCGTGGCATCGTCTTCATTGACGAGATCGACAAGATTGCCCGCAAGGGCGACAACCCCAGCATTACACGCGACGTCAGTGGCGAGGGTGTGCAGCAGGGCTTGTTGAAACTGTTGGAAGGCAGTGTGGTGAACGTGCCACCAAAGGGAGGCCGCAAGCACCCCGATCAGGACTATGTGCACATGGACACCCGCAACATCCTGTTCATCTGTGGTGGTGCCTTTGATGGCATTGAGCGCAAGATAGCCCAGCGCATGAACACCCACACCGTTGGCTATAACAACGTGTCCGTGCGCCACAATATAGACAGCAAGAACCTGCTGAAGTACATACAGCCCCAGGACCTGAAGAGTTTTGGCCTTATTCCCGAACTTATTGGTCGTCTGCCAGCACTGACCTACCTGCGTCCTCTGGACAGGGAAGCGTTGCGCAATATCCTTACCGAACCCAAGAACTCGCTTATCCGTCAGCAGAAGAAACTCTTTGAGATGGACGGCGTTAGTCTGGAGTTCGCCCCCGAGGCATTGGAGGTGATGGTGGACAAGGCGATGGAACGCAATCTTGGTGCTCGCGGACTGCGTGGTATTGTGGAATCAGTGATGACCGACCTGCAGTTCTCGGTTCCCGGTACGGACCAGAAGGAACTCCTTATTACTGCTGATTATGTGCGTGAACAATTGGCCAAGTCCGAGGTTCTGTAGTAAAAGTCCGATAATAACCATACAAACTCTGCCCTTCAGTCCGATATAAAAGGCTGAATGGCAGAGTCCTTTTTTTATTGTTTTCTTTGGATGTTTCGTAGATATTTGTTACCTTTGTAGACGTGCGCCACTATCAGCGACTACCACTATGGAGAAAAATGACCTTATTTCTAATCTCAAGCGCTATTTCGGTTTCACTGCCTTCAAGGGGCAGCAGGAGGATGTGATAAACAATCTTCTGGCAGGAAACGACACTTTTGTTCTTATGCCCACAGGAGGCGGCAAGAGCCTGTGCTACCAGTTGCCGGCCCTTATTATGGATGGTACGGCAATTGTCTTGTCTCCACTTATTGCACTGATGAAGAATCAGGTGGATGCGATACGCCAGGTGAGCGAGAACGACGGCATCGCTCATTACTTGAACTCCAGCCTGACTCGCAGTCAGGTGGATGAGGTCAAGAATGACATTCAGTCGGGCCGTACCAAGTTGCTATATGTGGCTCCCGAGTCCTTGACAAAGGAGGAGACAAAGGAGTTCCTTAGAAATATTAAGGTCAGTTTCTATGCAGTAGACGAGGCACACTGTATCTCCGAGTGGGGACACGACTTCCGCCCCGAATACCGCAGGATACGCCCCATAGTCAATGAGATAGGCCGTGCTCCCATAATAGCCCTGACTGCTACGGCAACTGACAAGGTACGCCGTGACATCAAGAAGAGTCTGGGCATATTGAAGGCTGTGGATTTTGTGAGTTCGTTCAACCGTCCTAATCTATATTATGAGGTGCGGCCCAAGACCAAGGACGTGGACAAGGACATAGTGCGCTTTATCCTGCAGCATCCCGGCAAGAGCGGTATCGTGTACTGTCTTTCACGCAAGAAGGTGGAGCAGTTGGCAGAAATTCTCAGGGCAAACAATATCAATGCACGTGCATACCATGCCGGCATGGAGACTGCGGAGCGCAATCAGACGCAGGACGACTTCATCATGGAGCGCCTGGATGTCATTGTTGCTACAATAGCCTTCGGTATGGGCATAGACAAACCGGATGTGCGTTTCGTTATACATTACGACATACCCAAGAGCCTTGAAGGCTACTATCAGGAGACCGGTCGTGCCGGCAGAGATGGTGGTGAGGGCAAATGTGTGGCATTCTACTCTCCAAAGGATCTTATAAAACTGAAGAAGTTCATGGAGGGCAAGCCGGTGGCAGAGCAGGATATCGGCAACCAGCTGCTTGCAGAAACCAAGGCTTATGTAGAGAGCAGTGTATGCCGTCGCCGTTTGCTGTTGCACTATTTTGGTGAGCATTATGGCGAGGAGAACTGTCACAGATGTGACAATTGCCTGCATCCCCATGAATATATCGAGGCCACTAAGGAAGTGCTGAAGGTACTGAAGGTTATTCAGGCCATAAAGGGCAAGTTCAAGATAGACCACGTAGTCAATATCATGATGGGAGTGGAGTCCGAGGAGATTACGTCCCATTGCCATGAGCAGCTGCCCGAATTCGCTACAGGAGCATCCAGGGAACCGCAGTACTGGTATGCGCTAATAAAGCAGGGTATTTTGTCGGGTTACATAGAGAAGGAAGTTGAGAACTACGGCTTGCTGAAGGTAACCAAGGCAGGCAAGAAGTTCATGGCGGCACCAGAACCGTTCTATTTCAAGGAGAACAACGAGTTCGGCGATTACGAACCGGAGCCCGAGGAGGGAACTGCCGTTCTGGACGATACATTGCTGAAGATGCTCCGCGACCTTCGTCGCAAGCGTGCCCAGGTGCTTAACATACCACCATATGTTATTTTCCAGGACAACTCCTTGGAGGCTATGGCAACTATGTATCCGGTGACTTTGGATGAGTTGCAGAATATTCCTGGAGTGGGTCAGGGTAAGGCCCAGAGATATGGAAAGGAGTTCTGTGAACTGATCAAGAAACATTGCGAAGACAACGAGATAGAACGCCCCCTGGACTTGCGTGTGCGCACTGTTGCAAGCAAGAGCAAATTGAAAGTCAGCATAATACAGAAGGTGGACCGTAAACTTGACCTTGAGGATATTGCTGACGGTCTTGGTATCGAGTTCGAGGAGCTGTTGGATGAGATGGAGGCTATTGTATATAGCGGAACTAAGTTGGATATCAGCTATTATCTTGAAGATGTGATGGACGAGGATTACATGCTTGACATCTATGACTATTTCCACGATGAGTCCGAGACTGACCGTCTTTCCGTGGCCGTGAAGACTCTTGGACCTGATTATGACGAAAGTGATATCCGTCTTGTGCGAATAAAGTTCCTGTCTGAACTGGCAAACTGAATCGTTGCATTGGGAAGTCGTGTACTCGTCTCCCGACGTCATAACAGTGTTGATACGTCAACAGAGCAGTGTTGTCGTGTCAACACTATTGTGTTGTCGCTATAACATAATTTTCGGGTTACTTATAGATAAGTCTGGTTTCGGGGCGGCAATTGTGCCGGTGTCCAAAGCTCTTTTGTTTGGAAATAAGAACAAAAAAGGCATTTTTGCTTTGTATTTCGCTCACTTATTCGTACCTTTGTCCCCAATAATAACAAACAAAAACTTCAGATATATGGCATCATTTATTGAAGACAAGATTGTGATGGACGGTCTTACCTATGACGACGTCCTGTTGGTTCCAGCGTATTCCGAGGTTCTTCCTCTCACTGTGGAACTGAGTACTAAGTTTTCCCGCAACATCGACCTGAAGATTCCCTTCGTGACAGCTGCTATGGATACTGTCACTGAGGCGAAGATGGCTATTGCCATTGCTCGCGAGGGTGGTATCGGTGTAATTCATAAGAACATGAGCATTGAGGATCAGGCTCGTCAGGTGGCTATTGTGAAGCGTGCCGAGAACGGTATGATCTATGATCCCGTTACCATCAAGCGTGGCAGTACTGTTGCCGATGCGCTTGCTCTGATGGCAGAGTACCATATCGGTGGTATCCCCGTGGTGGACGATGAAAACCACTTGGTAGGTATCGTCACCAACCGCGACCTTCGTTTCGAGCGTAACCAGGCTCGTCTTGTCGACGAAGTTATGACTTCCGAGAATCTCGTTACCACCCATGCTGGCACCGACCTGCTGGCTGCAAGCGACATTCTTCAGGAGAACAAGATCGAGAAACTGCCTGTAGTGGACGAGGAGAACCACCTCATCGGCCTGATTACATACAAGGACATTACCAAGGCCAAGGACAAGCCCATGGCATGTAAGGACAGCAAGGGCCGTCTGCGTGTTGCTGCCGGTGTGGGTGTTACTGCCGATACCTTTGATAGAATGCGTGCTTTGGTGGATGCCGGTGTGGATGCCATTGTTATTGATACCGCCCATGGTCACAGCAAGTTTGTGATAGAGAAGCTGAAGGAGGCAAAGGCCAACTTCCCCGGTGTGGATATCGTAGTGGGTAATGTTGCCACAGGCGAGGCTGCCAAGATGCTGGTTGAGGCTGGTGCAGATGGTGTTAAGGTAGGTATTGGTCCTGGCAGTATCTGTACTACCCGTGTGGTTGCTGGTGTGGGTGTGCCTCAGTTGAGCGCTGTCTACGATGTGGCTTCTGCTCTGAAGGGTACTGGTGTGCCCCTGATTGCCGACGGAGGCTTGCGCTATTCCGGTGATGTTGTCAAGGCATTGGCCGCAGGTGGCTATTGCGTGATGATAGGTTCTCTTGTGGCAGGTACCGAGGAAAGTCCCGGTGATACCATCATCTACAACGGACGTAAGTTCAAGAGCTACCGTGGCATGGGTTCTCTGGAGGCTATGGAGTGCGGTTCCAAAGACCGTTACTTCCAGGGCGAAGTTAAGAGTGTAAAGAAACTCGTTCCCGAAGGCATTGCCGGCCGTGTTCCCTACAAGGGCAGTGTGCAAGAGGTTATCTATCAGTTGATAGGCGGTCTGCGCAGCGGTATGGGATATTGTGGCGCTGGAACCATTGAGGCTCTGCATAATGCTAAGTTCGTGCGTATCACCAATGCTGGTGTACTGGAGTCGCATCCCCACGATGTGACCATTACCAGCGAGGCACCAAACTATAGCCGTCCCCAGTAAAGGGGCGGCTCTTTTGCCTTTCAGCCTATCATTAGAAACCACTTATTACCAACACCTAAAAGATTATGACCAAGAAGATACTGGCGGGTTTTGCCTTGTTGCTTTCCTCTGTTGCTGCCGTGGCGCAGCAGTATGACGATCCTGTCGTGATGACTGTGGCTGGAGGACCTGTTACCCGTAGCGAATTCGAGTATAATTTCAACAAGAACAACACGGACGCAGTTGTGGATAAGAAGTCTGTGCGCGAGTATGCTGATTTGTATGCCGTGTATAAGATGAAGGTTCGTGCGGCATTAGATGCAAAGATGGATACAGTCTCCTCATTCCAGAAGGAATTTCGCCATTATAGGGATTTGCAAATCAGACCATTGCTTGTGCCTGATGTTGTTGTTGAGAAGCAGTGCGAAGATTATTATAAAGGCATGTTGCAGGCCCTGGATGGAAAGGATCTGATACGTCCGGCACATATTCTTATGCTTGTGCCTCAAAATGCTGATGCTAATGTACAAGGACAAAAGAAGCAACTTGCAGACAGTATCTATAATGCATTATTGCAGGGTGCTGACTTTGAGGGACTTGCACATAAGTTCAGCGATGATGCTCAAACAGGTAGAAATGGTGGTGCCCTTCCTTGGGTAGGTCCAGGTAACACATTAAAGGAGTTTGAGGACGTAGCCTATTCTTTGCAGGTAGGTGAAATGAGTGCTCCTTTCCTGAGTCCTGTCGGTTATCATATAGTGAAGATGTTGGAACGCAAGCAACTGGAGCCATTTGATAGCTTGCATCCTCAGATTCATCGCTTCATGGAGCGCCGTGGCGTTCATGAGCGTTTGGCTGCAGATGCCCTTGATTCTATCGTGAAGAAATATGAGGGCAAATACACTGCAGAGCAGATCTTGGATATGGAAACCGAGCGCCTTTGCGCTGACAATACGGAACTCAAGTACCTTGTAAAGGAGTATCACGATGGTTTGCTCCTTTACGAGTTCTGTTCGACCCAGATATGGGAACCTGCTAAGAAGGATACTTTGGCTTTAGAGTCCTATTTTAAGGCCAACAAGAAGAATTATGCTTGGGAAAAGCCACATTTCAGTGGCATGATGTTCTATTGCAAGGAAAAGGCTGATGTTAAGGCTGTAAAGAAACTGCTTTCAAAAGAGAGGGATGAAGACAAGTGGATTCAGGTTGTTCGCGAGCATTTCAATAAAGATAGCGTGATGGTAAGAATGGATAAGCGTTTGTTTGTTGTTGGGGAGAACAATAACGTTGACGCCATGATATTCAAGGTAAAGGGCAGTGAACTGAAGCCATTGGATGGTTATCCTTATGCAGGATATGTAGGAAAAAAACTGAAGAAAGGTCCTGCCAAGTGGACTGATGTTGGAACCAAGGTTGTGCAGGACTACCAGAAGGCTCAAGAGGATAAGTGCGTAGATGAGTTACGCAAGAAGTACCCTGTGGTAATCTTTGAGGATATATTGTCTACAGTAAACAGTCATAGATAAATGCAGCACATGAACAGACTCATATGCTTGACGCTTGTTGCTTTGTATGCAATTGTTTCATCCGCTCAGAATGATGTCGTGGATGAGGTTGTATGGATAGTAGGTGACGAGGCTATTTTGAGGTCAGATGTTGAACGTTTCAGAAATGATTACGGAAACAAGATAAAGGGCAATCCCTATTGTGTGATTCCAGAGCAGCTTGCTGTTCAGAAACTGTTCTTGCATCAGGCAGAACTGGATAGCATAACAGTTTCTGATAGCGATGTAAGCCAGCGTGTAGAAGCAGAAATTAGCAACAGAATATTGGAGGTCGGTAGTAAGGAGAAACTTGAGGAGTACATGCAGAAACCGATGTCACAGATACGTGAGATATTCTTTGAATCTGTTCGAAATGAGATGCTTACTCGTACGGTTAGAAGGAATCTTACAAAGGATATAAAGGTTACTCCTGCTGAAGTTCGTCGGCATTATAAGAATATGCCTGAGGACAGTCTCCCCTTTATACCTGCTCAGGTTGAGGTACAGATATTGGTTCAGTATCCCAAGGTATCACGTGCCGAGATAGAACGAGTAAAGGAGCAACTTAGAGGCTGGGCAGAACGTGTAAACAATGGAACTACAAGTTTTTCTGCGTTGGCACGTATGTTTAGTGAAGATGAAGGGTCTGCCCGTCAAGGTGGAGATTTGGGTTTTTTTGGTAAGGCTGATATGGATCCTGCTTTTGCTAATGTAGCCTTTTCCTTGACCGCTCCCAACAAAGTGAGTAAGGTAGTGCAGAGTGAATATGGATTCCATATCATACAGTTGATAGAGAAGCGAGGTGACAAGATCAGGGCTCGCCATATATTGCGTCGTCCTGAGGTAGATCCAAAAGATATAGAAGTTTGTCTTGCCAGACTTGACTCTATTTCCAAAGACATCAAGGAGGAGAAGTTCACATTCGAGATTGGTGCGAGAGAGATATCCGACGACAAGGATACCCGCAATAATCATGGTATTATGGTAAATACCAAAGAAAGAAGTGGTGAACGTACAACACGCTTTGAAATGGGTGAACTGCCGGGTGAGGTTGCCAGAGCAGTCAATGGTATGGAGGTGGGAGAGATATCCAAGCCCTTTACGATGATTGATAAAAGTGGACGTGAGGTTTGCGCAATAGTCAAACTGAAAAACCGTATACCTGCACATAGGGCTTCAATAACGGAAGACTTCCAAATCCTGAAAGGAGCTGTAGAGGCTCAGAAGAGTGAAGAGTTTATACAGAAATGGATTCGTGAGAAGCAGCGTAGCACCTATGTGCGCATTAAGCAAGGCTGGGCTGAATGTGAATTCCAGTATCCCGGATGGGTGAAGTGACTTGACATTGTAATAGAAACCTAATTTGAAAGTACGTACAATCATATTGTTTGTTGTTTCGCTTCTGTTGTCGAGTATGCCTTCATTAGCGAATAAAGAGAGTAGGATATATCTTCTTCACTCCGATAGATTGTATCATGATACACAAATAGATGCCCAAGCTCAGATACTTGTGGGCAACGTTCAGTTCCTGCACGATGAAGTTTTGATGTATTGTGACAGTGCTTTGTTCTATGAGGCTTCAAACAGTTTGGACGCTTTTGGCAATGTCCGAATGGTTCAGGGTGATACTCTCAGTCTGACAGGAGATGTTCTATACTACGATGGCTTGGAAAAGTTGGCTCGTGTCCGTAACAATGTGGTACTGGTTCATGGACAGATGACTCTGTATACAGATTCATTAGACTATGACCGATTGTATAATGTAGGTTATTTCTTTGAAGGTGGGCACCTTGTAACGGAAGATAATGAACTAACTTCGGATTGGGGAGAATATCGTCCCGACACTAAGGTTGCTGTGTTTAATTACAATGTTCATATGGTCAGTCCTCCTGCTCCACAAAAAGTAAGGACGACATTGCTCACTGATACCTTATATTATAATACGGAAACTTCTGTTGCTAATACAAGAGGGCCCAGCACTATTGACGATGGCGATAGTCATATCTACACGGAAATGGGGTATATGAACTCCAAGAACAATGACATGACGTTGCTGAATCGTAGTGAGATGAGCAATACAGGCAAGAAACTTATAGGCGATAGCATAGTATGGAATAGTGTTGATTCTATAGGTGAAGCCTTCGGAAATGTTGTTTATACCGACCTGTTGAATAAGAATGCCATGACAGGCAATTATTGTTATTATGACGACAGGATAGGGTATACTATGGGTACTGATTCTGCATGTGTTTTGGATTTTTCTCAAGGTGCAGATACCATGTACATGCATGCTGATAGTATTAAGATGTATACCTTCAACATAAAGACAGACTCTGTATATCGTGTAATGCATGCTTTTAATCACGTCCGTATGTATCGTACAGACATCCAGGGAGTGTGCGATTCGTTGGTATATCAAACTCAGGATTCAATGATGATAATGTACAAGGATCCGATAATATGGACTGGCGTTCAGCAGTTGTTGGGTGAGGAAATACGGGCATTTATGAACGACAGTACGATAGATAGTATTTATGTTCTTCGTCAAACATTATCTTGTGAACGTATAGATAACCGGCATTTTAACCAGGTTGCAGGGCACGAGATGCACTCCTACCTGAAGGATGGAGAACTTGAGATGACTCATGTTATAGGAAATGTTATCGTCAATTACTTTCCTTTTGATGAGGATAGCCTTATGGTGGCAATGAATCATATTGAAAGTACAGAGATGAAGATGTTTATGGGAGAGAACAGAAAGATGAAGAAGATATGGATGCCAGCAGCCTCAGGAACGTTCTATCCGATTCCTATGATTCCTTCCCAACTTCGTTTTCTGGAGAATTTTCAATGGTTTGACTATATCCGTCCGATAAGTCCGGAGGATATATACGTTTGGCGTGGTAAAACAAAAGGAACAGAATTAAAGAAGAGTGTCCAGCGTACGGCACCGCTCCAAAAGTTGGACAAATTAGAAAGGAGGAAGGCAGATGGGCCTAATTAAAGTACGTGAACCCAGGAGATATCGTCGGGTCAGTATATATACGGATGAACGCAAGGATAAACTTGATAAATTAGTCAAGGACTATAAACGTGAGATCGGAGAATTGCCGACTGCTGAGGAAGATTACACAAAAGATAGATTTAAAGGCAAATTTTCTCAGTTCACTCCTCGTACGCAGAGATTTACTGAAGGTGGTCGTGGATTGATAAAATGGCCTGTAGCTTTGTTTGCAATCATATTGCTAATATGGTTCTTGCGATGGCTGATGGTCTCTGATGTATGATTTTGATTCGTTTTCATGGATATTATTCATCTTTTGCCAGATTCTGTGGCCAACCAGATTGCTGCAGGAGAGGTAATTCAAAGGCCGGCTTCTGTCATCAAGGAATTGGTGGAGAATGCTATTGATGCAGGGGCAGGAAATATCGACGTCTATGTACGAGATGCCGGTCGTACGTGTATACAGGTGATAGACGATGGCAAGGGCATGAGTGAGACGGATGCGCGTCTTGCTTTTGAACGTCATGCAACCAGTAAGATTACAAAGGCAGAGGATTTGTTCACCCTTCGCACAATGGGTTTCCGTGGAGAGGCTCTCCCATCAATCGTAGCTGTGGCTCAGGTTACTTTGCAGACGCGTACACCCGATTCTGAATTGGGGACACGATTGGAGATCGAGGGTGGACGGGTGCTGAGTCAGGAACCCTGTGTCTGTGCCGTAGGTGCTAATTTTGAGGTGCGTAATCTCTTTTTTAATATCCCTGCCCGTCGTAAGTTCTTGAAATCTAACCATACGGAGTTAAACAATATCATTCAGGAATTTGAACGCATAGCGTTGGTTAATCCTTCGGTAGGATTCAACCTCTATAGCGATGGAACACCGATGGTTCGCCTTATGGCTGCCAATCTTCGACGTCGTTTGGTGGACGTTTTTGGTAAGAAGACAGGCGAAGACTTGGTGCCGGTGGACGTGGATACGACATTGGTTAGGATAGAGGGCTTCGTTGGTCGTCCGGAATCTTCTCGAAAGAAGGGTGCTCATCAGTACTTCTTTGTGAATGGCAGGTATATGCGTCATCCTTATTTTGCCAAGGCTGTGATGAATGCCTTTGACGGACTTGTGCCTGATGGAGAACAGATACCGTATTTCCTCTATTTGACAATAGATCCTGCCAATATAGATGTAAATATAAGCCCCACCAAGACTGAAGTGAAGTTTGAAAACGAGCAAGCGATATGGCAGATTATTCTTGCTGGTATTCGCGAGTCTTTGGCTTGTTTCAGTGCTATACCTACCATAGATTTTGATAATGCCTTGCCAACCGACATGCCGGTCATGGGGACCTCTGACGAGCATGTCGCACCTCCTGTTGTTAATATAGACAAGGCGTACAATCCCTTCCGTCAAGGTTCAGCTTCGCCAGCCTCATATACTCCTCCTGTTGCTTCAGGCAAATCAAAAACTAATGATTGGGATAAGTTTTATGCTCAACTGACACAGAGTACTACCGTAGGACAGGAGGCTGCCCAAGCCAGTTTTTTTTCAGATGAGGAAACTGCTCCCAAGGAAACCATCGGTGCTTATTTCCAATATCGCGGACAATACATCGTGTCTGCTACCAAGGGCGGTTTGATGATTGTAGAACAGCATCGGGCTCATGTTCGTGTTCTCTACGACAGGTACCTTTCTATGATGGAACGAAATGAGAATGTTACCCAGGGACTGCTTTTTCCGGAACTTCTTACCTTGTCACCATCTGACGCTCAGGTGCTGGAACAGATTTCTGAAGATATACGTTGTCTTGGTTTCGATGTGTCGTCCCTCGGAGGAGGCAGTTTCTCAATTAATGGTCTGCCTGCAGATATAGATGGGCTTGTGCCCCAGAAATTGATAGAGGACATGGTAAATGTGGTACGTGAAGGCGGGCAAGTCAATGCCTCTGCGAATAGACATAAAATAGCCTTGTCATTGGCGGAGTCGGCTGCAATAGTTGTAGGTCAGGTTTTGGCACAGATAGAGATAGATACATTGTTGTCCGATTTGATGCAGAGTACCAATCCCAATATGACTCCCGATGGAAAAACCATAATAGCCATGCTCAAACCAGAAAGCATAGATGTTATGTTCTAATGAGTGTGGTAAATGACTAAAAAACACAACATTTGTTCACTTTTTTGGTTATTAGTGTATGTAAGTAAATAAAATTTCTTACCTTTGCAAGGTGAAACGTTAGTGTATCGGTACTGTACCGTTACGAATTAGAGAGATAATATTTAAAAACATTAAGTTAATTTATTGTAGATTATGAAGAAGATGATGCTTCTGCTGGCGTTTGTCGGCATGTCTTTCGGAGTTTTTGCTCAGGAAACTACAAGTGGCGAGATTCCTACCTTGAAGCACAAAGTTGTGACCAATGGTTTTTGGGATAACTGGTTCGTTGACTTGGGCTTGGATTTCATTAGCAACTATTCCAGCCAGGAGACTGGCGTAAGTGGCAATCCCTTTATGGTGGATCGTCTCAACTGCGGTTTCAATGTTGGTGTAGGTAAGTGGGTTACTCCCGCTTTCGGTATCCGTGGCAAGGTTGTTGCTGCTTGGGCAAAGCAGGTTAATGGTTCTGACACCTCAATTAAGGACAACAACGTTAATCCCCTGTACAACCAGTTGAATATCAATTTGCAGCCTATGTTGAACCTGCATAACCTGTTTGGTGGTTACAAGCATCGTGTTTGGAATACCATCATTTATGGTAGCGTAGGTTATCACAGAAACTTTGACTATGAGAGCAATTCTGTTCTCGTTGGTCTGGGTTGGTTGAATACTTTCAATGTGACCAAGCGTTTCCATATCAATGTTGATATCTCTGGCGATATGGGCGAGGCCGATATGGATGGTAACAGCAGAGCTACTGGTCAGCATTTTGCTGGTCGTGACTTCCAGGTTTCTTGGAGCATCGGTTGTGGTTTCAACCTTGGCAAGGTGGGTTGGGACAATGCTCCCGACGTAGACGCTATTATGGCTATGAACAAGGCTCAGTTGGATGCTTTGAACGCTTCTTTGGCTGAGCAGCAGGCCGAAAACGCTCGTCTGAACGATGTTATCAAGAACCACAAGTGCCCTCAGCCTGTTACTAAGGTTACCCAGATTGTTGCAAGCAAGGCTTCTGTATTCTTTAATATCAACAAGAGCAAGATTGCTTCTAAGAAGGATCTTGTAAACGTTAAGGAATTGGCAGAGTGCGCCAAGGCTAACGGCAAGACTATCGTTGTTACTGGTTATGCAGACTCTAAGACTGGTAGCGCAACTTACAACCAGACTCTTTCTGAGAAGCGTGCTCAGGCTGTTGCTGACGAACTTGTCAAGATGGGCGTAAGCAGCGACAAGATCGAGGTAGTAGGCAAGGGTGGTGTAAAGGATCTTTCTCCCATTTCTTACAACCGTCGTGTAGTTGTATCTGTTAAGTAAGTTTTCAATTTAGTTATCATAGAGGGGGAAGCGATGCATGTTGCTTCCCTCTTTGATTTTAAGTGAAATGGAATCAAACAAGAGAATAATACTTACCGGCGACCGTCCTACGGGCAGGCTTCATATTGGTCATTACGTGGGTAGCCTCCGTCGTCGTGTGGAGTTGCAGAACGAGGGCAATTACGACAAGATGTATGTCTTTATTGCCGATGCACAGGCCTTGACCGATAATATTGACAATCCCGAGAAGGTGCGCCAGAATGTCATCGAGGTGGCGCTGGACTATCTGGCTTGCGGCCTGGACCCAGAAAAGGTGACTATCTTCATACAGAGCCAGATTCCCGAATTGTGCGAACTCTCGTTCTACTTCATGGACCTCGTGTCCGTATCCCGTCTTCAGCGCAATCCCACGGTGAAGACAGAGGTGCAGATGCGTGGCTTTGCCGGAGAGAGTATCCCCGTGGGCTTCTTTACCTATCCTATAAGCCAGGCTGCCGACATCACTCTGTTCAAGGCAACCACCGTTCCTGCCGGTCAGGATCAGGAACCCATGCTGGAGCAGAGCCGCGAGATAGTACGTCGCTTTAATAATATATATGGTGAGACATTGGTCGAACCCAATATCATGCTTCCCGACAATGCAGCATGCCTTCGCCTTCCCGGTACCGACGGCAAGGCCAAGATGTCCAAGTCCCTGGGCAACTGCATATACCTGAGCGATACCGCCAAGGAGTTGAAAAAGAAGGTGAACAGCATGTACACCGACCCCGAGCATATCCACATCGAGCAACCAGGCCATCTTGAGGGCAATACCGTATTCACTTATCTCGATGCCTTCTGCACCGACGAGGACTTCCAGAAGTATCTGCCCGAATACCAGAATCTTGACGAACTGAAGGCGCACTACACCCGTGGCGGACTGGGCGACGGTACCTGCAAGAAGTTCCTCTATAATGTGCTCAATGATCGTCTTGCCCCCATTCGCGAGCGCCGTCTGGAACTTCAGAAGGATATCCCCGCTATCTACGAGATACTCCGCAAGGGTTGCGAGAAGGCGCGACAGGCAGCCATCGAGACGATGGACGAGGTGCGCAAGGCCATGAAGATAACCTACTTTGACGACGAAGAACTGATAAAGGAACAGGCAAAGCGTTATTCTGCTCTTTAATAAACCCTGTTTTTCTGCTGTTTGAGGCAAAGAATCTTGGCATTCTTTGCCTCAAACTCATTTTTGTGGGTATAAATTAGTTAAAGTGAAAAATAATTCATACCTTTGTCCCACAAAAGTGTATTAGGTCCATTTTTATTAGACAAAGAAACAATTTAAATTATAAATTATGAAGAAGCTGATGTTTTTGCTGGCTTTTGCCGGCATTTCTTTCGGAGCTTATGCTCAGGAAGCAACAACAAACGAGATTCCGACTTTGGAGAATAAGGTTATTACCAATGGCTTTTGGGATAACTGGTTCGTTAGCTTTGGTGCAGACTTTATTGCCAATTACTCCAGTCAGGAAGTAAGTGTAAGCGGTAATCCTTTTGCTTCCGAGCGTGGAAGCATGGGTCTTAGCCTTGCTTTGGGTAAGTGGGTTACTCCTGCTGTAGGTGTTCGTGGTAAGGTAAACTTTGGCTGGGGTCGTCAGGTCAACATCTCACAGGCCGACTACGAAGGTGCAGCATATTTGTGGAACAACAATAACGCTAACCCCAAGTACACCCAACTCAGTGTAAGTTTGCAGCCCATGTTGAACTTGCACAACATCTTTGCAAATTACAAGCCTCGTGTATGGAATGCTATCCTTTATGGTAGCGTAGGTTATCACAGAAACTTTGATTATAAGTGCAACTCACTTCTCGTAGGTTTGGGTTGGTTGAATGTATTCAATGTTTCTGACCGTTTCCACATCAATCTTGATATTTTTGCTGATATGGGCGACTCAAATATTGATGGCATTGCTAAGATTAATGGTGCTGGTTTCTGTGGTCGTGACATCCAGCTTGGTGTAGAAGTTGGTTTTGGTGTTAACATTGGCAAGGTGGGTTGGGAACATGCTCCTGATGTAGATGCCATCATGGCAATGAACAAGGCTCAGTTGGATGCTTTGAACGCTTCTTTGGCTGAGCAGCAGGCAGAGAATGCACGCATGCAGGATGTTATCAAGAACCACAAGTGTCCCGAGGCTGTTAAGCAGGTAACAGAAATCGTTACTTCAAAGGCTTCTGTGTTCTTCAACATCGGCAAGAGCAAGATTGCTTCCAAGAAGGATCTTGTAAATGTTCAGGAATTGGCCGAGTGTGCTAAGGCTAACGGCAAGACTATTGTTGTTGCCGGTTATGCCGACTCTAAGACTGGTACCGCTTCATACAACCAGACTCTGTCCGAGAAGCGTGCTCAGGTTGTTGCTGACGAACTCGTTAAGATGGGTGTAAGCCGCGACAAGATTCAGGTTGTTGCCAAGGGTGGCGTACAGGATTTGTCTCCCATCTCTTACAACCGTCGCGTAGTTGTATCGCTGAAGTAATTCGAGCATATAAGGATATTACTCACTAAAAAGGGTGGGAGGCAAGTCAACTTGCTTCCCACCTTTTTTTGACGCATTCTCTCTGATGTCAGCATTCCATCTTGTCGTTTGCGTTGCAATGTCAAGTTTTTTCTCTCTTCTTCAGTCGTAACTTGTTGTATGTATGGTATAATAGGCGCATTTTCATTACATGATATATTGAGGAAGACAGACTTTTTCTTTGCCTTGGGAAACAGAGTGCGGTGTAACGCGCTTGTTCTCAGGATATTTTGAGATGGTTGCTTTTGCCGATTTGACACAACGCTTTTGTTTTACATCTTTGTCGGCAGAACGCACCTCGGTCCTCCCGTGGACCGCCCTGAAAGTACCGGGAACTCTCGCCTCGGTCTTCCCGACGACAAGGCCATGTCCTCCCGAGGCATTCCGCTTACGCTCTGGATAGCTGTGTTCTTGTGCCGGAATAATCTTTTCGGATTGTTCTGGATGTGTAAGTATATTTCGTTGATGTTTGCACAACTCAATAGATGATTGCATATTTGTCCTATTTGGTTTTCCCGATCGCTCATACGTGTGTAACACTTTGATGGCTGATTTGTGTAAATCAGTCCAATCCGTGTCATCTGTGGGCTATTATTAGCCAAATTACACCTTATTATATAAAATAATCACTCAAACGCTTGCCAGTTACGCAGAAAAGTCGTACCTTTGCATCGCAATTCTACGGAAGGCATGGGCGATTAGCGCAGCTGGTTCAGAGCATCTGCCTTACAAGCAGAGGGTCGGCGGTTCGAATCCGTCATCGCCCACAAAAGTGATGGAAAGAAACTGACGATGACTTTTAAGAGTAATCTCAGTTTCTTTTCCGTTTATAAGGTACCTTCTTAATATAAAGACAATGGAGTTAAGTCTTTTATCAGCAATCAGTCCTATTGATGGACGTTACCGTGGCAAGACCGAGCCCCTGGCCGGTTATTTTTCTGAGTACGCGCTTATTAAGTACCGCGTACGAGTAGAGATTGAGTATTTCATCGCTCTGTGCGAACTGCCTTTGCCCCAGTTGGAGGGTTTCCCCGCATCGGCAGAGACTTTGCGCGACATTTACCGCAACTTCACCGAGGCCGATGCCCAGCGCGTGAAGGACATAGAGAGCGTTACTAACCACGACGTAAAGGCCGTGGAGTATTTCATCAAGGAAAAGTTCGACAAGATTGGCGGTCTGGATGCCTACAAGGAGTTCATCCATTTCGGCCTTACCAGTCAGGATATCAACAATACCAGTGTGCCCCTCAGCATTAAGGAGGCTCTGGAGGAGGTTTACTATCCCCAGATAGAGCAGCTGATAGCGCAGCTGCGCACCTATGCCGAGGAGTGGAAGGACATCCCCATGCTTGCCAAGACCCACGGTCAGCCTGCATCTCCCACCCGTATGGGCAAGGAGGTGATGGTGTTCGTGTACCGTCTGGAGCGCCAGTTGGCAGCACTGAAGGCACAGCCCATGACTGCTAAGTTTGGCGGTGCTACCGGCAACTACAATGCCCACAACGTGGCATACCCCCAGTATGACTGGCGTGCTTTCGGCAACCGTTTCGTCAGTGAGAAGCTGGGCCTGGAGCGTGAGGAGTGGACCACACAGATTTCCAACTACGACTGCTTGGCAGGCGTGTTCGATGCCATGAAGCGCATCAACACTATCATCATCGACCTGGACCGCGACTTCTGGCAGTACGTCTCCATGGAGTACTTCCGTCAGAAGGTAAAGGCAGGCGAGGTTGGTTCCAGCGCTATGCCCCACAAGGTTAATCCCATCGACTTTGAGAACTCCGAGGGCAACCTTGGCGTGGCAAATGCCATCCTGTCTCACTTGGCACAGAAGTTGCCTATCAGCCGCCTGCAGCGCGACCTTACCGACTCTACCGTTCTGCGCAACGTAGGTGTGCCCATGGGTCACATGCTCATCAGCGTACAGAGCACTCTGAAGGGCCTGGGCAAGCTCCTGCTCAACCAGGATGCCATCAACCGCGACTTGGACGGATGCTGGGCAGTATGCGCCGAGGCTATACAGACCATTCTGCGCCGCGAGGCTTACCCCAACCCCTACGAGGCACTGAAGGCTCTGACCCGCACAGGTGCAGGTATCAACGAGTCTACCATCAAGGACTTTATCGAAGGACTGGACGTCAGCGAGTCTGTGAAGGACGAGTTGCGCAAGATAACACCCCACACCTATACCGGTGTGTGATATATTCTTATAGCATCTATAGTATCTATCGTTTCTATATCATCTATAAGATAATAACAAAAGAGAAAAACACAGTTAAGTTTCAATTAAACTATGGCTACAGAAGACGAGAGCTGGCGCAAGCAATTTGCTAGCGAGGGAAATGGTGGCGGTGATCGTCCCCATCGTCCTTCATTCAACCGCAATGGTGGCGGTTATCAGAGAGAGAGAAGAGAGTTTCGCTCAAACGACGGTTACAACCGTGAGGGTGGATACCGTCAGCGCGAGGGAGGTTATCAGAGGGATAACAGAGCTAACCGTGAGGGCTACCAGAGCCGTCCCTACAACCGTGAAGGTGGCTATCAGCAGCGCGAGGGTGGCTATCAGGGCCGTCCTGCCAACCGCGAAGGCGGTTATCAGCGCCGTGAAGGTGGTTACCAACAGCGCCCCTATAATCGTGAAGGCGGATATCAGCAGCGTGAAGGTGGCTATCAGGCACGCCCCTATAACCGCGAGGGTGGTTATGAGAACCGTCCCGGTGGCTACAAGAAACGTACTCAGGGTTACAATCCTCATGCCAAGTACAGCATGAAGAAGCAGATAGAGTACAAGGAGAAGCACTACGATCCAGACGAACCCGTACGTCTGAACCGCTATCTCGCCAATGCCGGTGTATGCAGCCGTCGCGAGGCAGATACCTTCATTCAGGCTGGTGTGGTAAAGGTGAATGGCGTTGTTGTTACTGAACTCGGTACCAAGGTAAAGCGTAGCGACGAGGTTATGTTCCACGACCAGACCATCAACATGGAGAAGAAGGTCTATCTGCTGCTGAACAAGCCCAAGGACTATGTTACCACCAGCGATGATCCCCAGAACCGCAAGACCGTTATGGATCTGGTGAAGAATGCCTGCCGTGAGCGCATATATCCCGTAGGCCGTCTGGACCGTACCACTACCGGTGTGCTCCTATTCACCAACGATGGCGATCTGGCTACCAAGCTGACACACCCCCAGTATCTCAAGAAGAAGATTTACCACGTATATTGCGACAAGAACGTTACCGCTGCCGACCTTCGTCAGATTGCTGAGGGCATAATGCTGGAGGATGGTGAGATACATGCCGATGCTATCGACTATGCCGATCCCGTGGACAAGAAGCAGGTGGGCATTGAGATACATAGCGGTCGCAACCGTATAGTGCGCCGTATCTTCGAGCATCTTGGCTATAAGGTGGTGAAACTGGACCGTGTCTACTTTGCTGGTCTTACCAAGAAGAACGTGAAGCGTGGCGATTGGCGTTTCCTCACCCAGGACGAGGTGAACATGCTCAAGATGGGCGCGTTCGAGTAAAACGGAAAGGTGAAAACGGAAAACTGAAAACTTTGGCGAACGGAAAGGTGAATGCGAATACCCGTAATTATGCTCCTTCACCATACCTTATAAAATATAATATGAAACGTACAAAAGTTATTGACGCATTGGGTCGTACCGACTACGGTTCAGACATCATAGTAAAGGGTTGGGTACGCTCCAAGCGTGGCAGCAAGGGCATCTTCTTTATTGCCCTCAACGATGGTTCCACCATCAAGAACATACAAATAGTAGGCGACGATGCCAACTTCCCCGAGGAAACTATTAAGTTGATTACCACAGGTGCTTGCATCAGCGTGTTGGGTACTCTGGTAGAGAGTCCCGCTGCTGGTCAGGCCAGCGAGGTACAGGCCAAGGAGATTGAGGTTCTGGGTCCTGCCGACAATACCTATCCTCTGCAGAAGAAGGGTGCTTCATGGGAATACCTCCGCACCGTGGCACACCTGCGCCCCCGTACCAACACCTTTGGTGCCATCTTGCGCATACGCCACAACATGGCAATGGCTATCCACACCTATTTCCACGAGCATGGCTATTTCTATTTCCATTCTCCCATCATCACCGCCAGCGATTGTGAGGGGGCGGGCCAGATGTTCCAGGTAACTACCAAGAACCTCTACGACCTGAAGAAGGATGAGAATGGCAGCATCATCTATGACGACGATTTCTTCGGCAAGCAGGCTTCATTGACCGTTAGCGGTCAGCTCGAGGGCGAATTGGGTGCAACAGCCCTGGGTGCTATCTACACCTTCGGCCCCACCTTCCGTGCCGAGAACTCCAACACTCCCCGCCACTTGGCAGAGTTCTGGATGATAGAGCCCGAGATTGCCTTCATGGACCTGGACGAACTCATGGACCTCGAGGAGGATTTCCTCAAGTACTGCGTGCGCTGGGCGCTTGAGAACTGTCAGGACGACCTGCAGTTCCTGAACCAGATGGTAGACAAGGGGCTTATTGCCCGTCTGGAGGGTATCCTGAAGGAAACCTTCGTCCGTCTGCCCTACACCGAGGGTATCAAGATTCTGCAGCAGGCCATCAAGGACGGCCGCAAGTTCGAGTTCCCCTGCAACTGGGGCGACGACCTTGCCAGCGAGCACGAGCGCTACCTCGTGGAGGAATACTTCAAGAAGCCCGTCATCATGACCAACTATCCCAAGAAGATCAAGGCCTTCTACATGAAGATAGATGCCGAGAAGCCCGTCTTGGATGGTGTGGAGATGGAGGAGACCGTACAGGGAACCGACGTACTCTTTCCCTCTATCGGTGAGATTATCGGCGGTAGTGTCCGCGAGGAAAGCTATGACAAGCTCATCGGCGAGATTGAGGCACGCAACATCCCCATGAAGGATATGACCTGGTATCTGGATACCCGCAAGTACGGTTCTTGTCCCCATGCAGGTTTCGGTCTTGGTTTCGAACGCTTGCTGCTCTTCGTTACCGGCATGCAGAACATCCGCGACGTAATCCCCTTCCCCCGCACTCCCAGAAACGCAGAGTTCTAATACATACAAACAGCGCCGTGACAGTTTTATGTCACGGCGCTGTTTTGATTTTTAGTTCTGATTGGTAAATGAACCAATATGAGTTATGCTTTAGCTGTAATGTTCATCTTTTTTAGCCACTTCTCTGCCAGTGCTGATTTGATGTGGATGTGCTCTTCCACAGCCATGACGAAGGGATTGGACTCGAACTGGCCACGCACTTCTGCGAAGTCCAGGGTTTGTACCGTGCTGTCCTGTCCGTCGAAACCGAAACTCGTACGGGCGCTCAGCGAGAACTCCTTGCGTGCATCTTCCCACAGCATGTGGTCAAGACCGATGACGGAATCCTTCCATTTCCTTATTATATCGGACAGGAGGACAGGGGTAATCTCCTTGTTCTCATCAATGCCGTAGAAGTCCAGCATTATGCGGTATGCCCATTGCCATTCCAGGTCGTAGTAGTTCTGGTGCAGGGCGGCGAGTTCGGCATTGACCTCTTCCAGCGAGGCAATATTGCCGTTCTGTATCCTGTCCAGCAGGGGGATGAGCAGTTTCTTCGGTGCTATCAGTCCGCACAGGTCCACCCAGTCGCCAGTTCCATCCTCGGATGTAGGGCGGAAGTGCTCCAGCTTGCCCTCTACCTTCTCCAAACGCGAGATGACACTGTTGCCCAGGAACTTGTTTATTGCCATGGTGTACAGGCTGATGCCCTTTTCCATGGCACTGCCGGTGATGCGTGCGCTCTGGTAGGCGTATGTGTCGGACGTGGCGCCGGAAATCTCCTTCAACTGCTTCAGAGTCTTCAGTCCGCGCAGCATCTTCTGTATGGTATAGGGCGAGAGCAGGTTGAAGTTGACGTTGTCCAGCCGTCCATCCTGGTGCCTCTTGTCGCGCTTTGGCCACTTCTGTGCATCGCGGATAGTGCCCACGCTGCGCAGCGCCACTGCCGGAGCAAGGTATGTTACGCCGTCCTTTTCTATCAGGTAACTGAATGGCATATCCGAAGTGTCTGGGTTGGTGGTATGGCGCCCCATAACCAGTGAGAAGGCACCTATGCGTGCCGGCCACAGGATGTAGGAGTCGCTGGCTGTCTTGGCACCACGCTCCATGGCACCTTGGTGTATGGGTCCCAGTTTGTACATGTGGTTGCTCTGGTTGCTGCCGCTGCCTGCATTCATGAACGAGAACATGCCGGCAATGAGCAGCGTGCTCTTGTGGTGGGTAACCGTAAACGGACCGGCAAAGATGGAACATGCCTCGCCGTTTTCCTCGTGGCAGTTGCAGAAGAACAGCGAGTCCGAGGCACTGTAGCCGTGCTTGAAGGTGCATGCCTGTCCCACGAAGCAACGTGTCAGCGTGGTGCAGTCCTCAATGCTGCTGCCGTCCTGAACGATGAAGTCGTCGGCAATGACGCCGTATCCAATGTGTATGGGAGACTCCAGGCGCGACATCAGCGAACCGTTCTTCAGTCGTCCGGCGCCTTCTATCTTGCAGCCAGGCCCTACGTAGACATTCTTTATGTATCCTGTATCCACCACGGTGCAGTGTGCCGATATTGTGCCACGGTTGCTTGTTCTTTTTGCAGTGTGTGCTGCAACCATATCCTTTATGCGCTGTATCAGCACAGGGCGATGGCGGTACATGGCGGTGATGTATGCCTCGTGTGCCGTAAGTCCGTCGTGCAGGGTTACTTCTCGCCCCCCGGTTTCGCAAAGTACGGAAACCTCTGTGCCGCAACCAAAACTTGTCTCGCCGTCCACCAGGATGATGTCGCAGTTCTCAATGAAGCAATCCTCCTCTATGTCGTAGTTGGCAATGTAGTTCTTGATGTTCTCTATGCAGCAGTCATTGCCTACGCTGACGTTGTGCAGTGTGGCGTGGAAGATGCCGCTATGCTTGCGCATGCCACCGGGCATAAGGAAGGACTTGTCAAACTTGCCCAAGCGGCATGTGCCAGAGAAGCGTACTTCGCGCACATATTTCAGGTCCAGTTCGGGATGGATGCTTATCTTGGACCAATCCTCGGCACTGCATTGCTGGGCTTCTAGTTGGCTAATGTCGTATGGGGTGAGTAGTCGGTACATAAGTGTTTCAGAGTGTTATGATGTCTTCTGTAGGCACCTTGTTCCAAGAAAATAATGTCAGTAGTTCTTCAGGACTGGTGGAATATGGTTGCTCTATGAGTCCGGCGTAGTGTGCCAGCAGACCTATTATCTCCTGGGGTGTCGTGCCTTTGTCTCGCAGATAGCCCAGGTCCATGCTCTTGTCTCGCTTGCAGAGGCGATGGCCCTTGGCGTTGCAGAGGAGGGGGTGATGGAGGAAGGTGAGCGTTGAACGTTGAAGGTTGACCGTTGAGGGGTGAGCAAATCCGTTTTCCGTTTTCCGTTCTCCAAACAGGAGTTCTCTAAGGTGTATCTGCTGGGGAGAGGACAGGAGCAGGTCGCGGCCACGCACTATTTCAGTAACGCCCATCAGAGCATCGTCCACAACGACTGCCAGCTGGTAGGCCCAGGCACCGTCTTTTCTCCGTATTATATAGTCGCCGCAATGCTCGGCAAGGTTTATGTCGTGCTGGCCATAGTGACCGTCGGTGAAGGGGATGATGCAGTCGGGGACGATGAGGCGGGTGGTGGCGGGGGTAACGTTGAAGGTTGAAGGTTGAATGTTGAACGTTGAGGGGTTAGCGGTTAATCCACCCCCTCCGCTTCGCTCGTCCCCCTGTCTCAGGGGGACAGTCTGAGGGGTGAACGTTGAACGTTGAACGTTGAACGAGTTATCCTCCCCCGAGGGGGTAGGGACGCTGGCGTCCGTGTATTTCGGTCGGCATGTCCCCTTGTACACCACTCTGCCGTCGGTCTCGTGTGGGGCTTGGGTTGCCATTATGTCGGCACGGGTGCAATAGCAGGGGTAGGTGAGACCCATTTCCTGCAGTCGATGCAGGTATTCCTCGTAGATGTGGCCACGCTGGCTTTGCCATACGGGTTCGCCATCCCAGGGAAGTCCCAGCCACTGCAGGTCGTCCATCAGTTGGAGGGCATACTCCCTGCGGCTGCGCTGAGGGTCGAGGTCCTCGATGCGCAGAACCCACTCGCCCCCCTTGCTCTTAGCGGAAAGCCAGGAGAGTAGGGCACAGAATACATTGCCCAAGTGCATGCGTCCGGTAGGGGAGGGAGCAAATCTGCCTCGTGTCATGCCACAAAGGTAAGGTTTTTTTCTCAAATACTTGCAATATGCATATTTAGTAGTGTCAAACCAATGGCAATTCGGATTATAATGTGTACTTTTGGTGCGCAAAATGATACAACAACATAAAACTAACGAACACAAAGAATGAAAAAGAACCTTCTAACCATGCTGTCGGTGGCAATGATAGCCCTGCTGATGGCATCTTGTGGAGAAAAACGAAGCTACGAGACAGTGAAAGGCGATCCCATGCAGAGCCGTATCTACACGCTGGACAACGGTCTGAAAGTCTATCTGACGGTCAACAAGGAAACTCCGCGCATCCAGACCTACATCCCTGTACGTGTGGGCGGCAAGAACGACCCTGCCGAGACAACGGGTCTGGCGCATTACTTCGAGCATCTCATGTTCAAGGGCACGGAGAGTTTCGGTACGCAGAACTATGCCGAGGAGAAACCGTTGCTGGACCAGATTGAAACTTTGTTCGAGTTCTATAGAACCAAGACCGACGAGGCAGAGCGTACTGCTATTTATCATCAGATAGACAGCATCTCGTACGAAGCCTCCAAGTTAGCAATTCCCAACGAGTACGACAAACTCATGTCTGCCATCGGTGCCTCTGGAACGAATGCCTATACCGGTTACGATGTGACGTGCTATGTGGAGGATATTCCCTCTAACCAGCTGGACAACTGGGCAAAGATACAGGCCGACCGTTTCAAGAACAACGTGATACGTGGTTTCCATACCGAACTGGAAACTGTGTATGAGGAGAAGAACATGAGTCTTACTAATGACAGCAGAAAGGTTATTGAGGCCATTCTTGGTTCTCTGTATACCAAGCATCCCTATGGCACACAGACCGTACTGGGCAGCCAGGAACATCTGAAGAACCCCTCTATTACCAACATCAAGAACTTCTACAAGCAGTGGTATGTACCCAACAACATGGCTATCTGTATGTCGGGCGATTTCGACTATGATGAGGTTATGGACGTGATAGAGAAGTATTTCGGCGACATGCAGCCCAACAAGGACCTGCAGATGCTGGACTTCGCAGCAGAGGAGGAGATTACCGTCCCCGTGGAGCGTGAGGTTCTGGGTCTGGAGTCGGAGAACGTTACCATCGCATGGCGCCTGCCCGGTGCTGCTTCCGACGAGGCTCTGATGCTGGAAGTGGCAGATGCCATCATGAACAATGGCAAGGCTGGTATCATTGACATCAACATCCTGCAGGAGCAGAAACTGCTCTCTGCCTACTCCTTCCCATACACAATGAGCGACTATACTTCCTACATCCTGCAGGGTGAACCTAAGGACGGACAGAGCCTGGAAGAGGTCAAGGCCATGCTGCTTGCCCAGATAGACTCTCTGCGCCAGGGCAATTGGGACGAGTCGCTGCTGGCGGCAGGCATAGCCAACTACAAGCTGGATTTGCAGAAGATGCTTGAGGACAACGAATCACGTGCCGACCTCTTCGTGCAGGCTTTCGTCAACAACCAGCCATGGGCAGATGTTGTGAAGCGCATGGAGAAGATGGAAAAGATTACTAAGGACGACGTTGTGGCATTTGCCAACGCCTATCTGAAGGACGACAACTATGCCGTGGTGTACAAGCGCCAGGGCGAGGACCCAAATATAAAGAAGGTGAACAAGCCCGCCATTACGCCAATCTTCATGAACCGCGACACTACCAGCGCATTCCTGCAGGAGATACAGGCTTCTGTGGTGGCACCTATAGAGCCTGTGTTTGTGGACTTCGGTAAGGATATGAGCCAGGGCGCTGTGGGCAAACTGCCTCTGCTCTACAAGAAGAACCAGACAAACGATCTCTTTACTCTGCAGTACATCTATGATTTCGGTACAGCCGAGATGAAGGAGATTGGCTTGGCTGCTTCTTATCTCGATTATCTTGGCACGTCCGACATGTCGGCAGCAGAGGTAAAGTTGGCATTCTATAACTTGGCATGCAACTATCGTATTAGTGCAAGTAAGGATAGAGTCGTTGTCAGTCTGAGCGGTCTGGCAGAGAACATGCCCAAGGCAATGGAACTGTTGGAGAAGGTTCTTGCCGATGCACAGCCCAACAAGGAGGCTTACGACGGACTTGTGGACGATATAATGAAATCACGCCTCAATAGCAAGACCGACCAGCAGGCCAATTTCAGACGCTTGCAGACCTATGCTTTCTATGGTCCCAACAATCCTTCAAACACAATCCTCAGCGAGGCAGAACTGAGAAGCATGGCTCCCGAGGCGTTGTTGCAGCGCATCTCGCAGTTGTCCACAATGGAGCATCGCGTGCTGTACTACGGTCCATTGGCCATGGACGAGGTGTCTTCTACCGTTGCATCATTGCACAAGGTACCCGAGAACCTTAACCCCGTGCCCGAGAACGATGTGTTCAAGTTGCAGACGGTGAATGAAAATGTGGTTTACATCGCCCCATACGACGCAAACCAGATATACATGATAACCTACGCTTCCAAGGGTGAGAAGTATGATGTGCAGAAGTCACCCGTGCTGAACATGTACAACGAATACTTCGGTGGCGGAATGAACAGTATCGTGTTCCAGGAGATGCGCGAGGCACGTGCTCTGGCCTACAGCGCATACGCTCTTGCCATGGAACCTGCACGTCTGGAGGACCCCTACGGCTATTTCTCTATGATTGCCACCCAGAACGACAAGATGATAGATGCACTCACTGCTTTTGAGGAAATCATCAACAACATGCCTCTGAGCGAGCAGGCATTTGCAATTGCCAAGGAGGCCATCATCAGCAGATTGCGTTCGGAGCGTATCACCAAGGAAGAAGTGCTGACTTATTACCTCGACCAGGAGGAACTGGGACTCACCGAGGATACCCGCAAGCAACTGTTTGAAGCTGTTCAGGGAATGACCCTGGATGATGTGAAGGCTTATCAGCAGGCAAATGTAAAGGACCGAAAGGCCGTTACTGCCATTCTTGGCCGTGAGAGCGACCTTGACATGAAGTCACTGGAGAAGTGGGGCAAGATTGTACGCCTCACACAGGAGGATATCTTTGGTTATTAATAAGGAAAGTTATAGAATCTATAGTCTCTATAGTTCCTTTATCTCTATAGCCTCTCGCTGAGGGGGAACAAAAAGCCCCGCTGGCCTGTGATGGTCAGCGGGGCTTTGTTATCTATGTGCATGTTGGATTACATCATGCCGCCCATGCCGGGAGCACCCATGGGCATTTCGGGCTTGTCTTCCTTGGCGTCGCAGATTACGCACTCGGTGGTGAGGAACATGCCAGCGATAGAAGCGGCGTTCTCCAGAGCCACACGGGTAACCTTGGCAGGGTCGATGATACCAGAAGCCTTCATGTTCTCGTACTTGTCCTCGCGGGCATTGTAACCGTAGTCACCTTCGCCGTTGCGAACCTCGTTCACTACAACACTGCCTTCCAGACCTGCGTTCTCTACAATCTGGCGCAAGGGCTCCTCGATGGCACGGCGTACGATGCGGATACCTGTCTGCTCGTCAGCATTTACACCGGTAAGGCTGTCCAGAGCCTTCTGTGCACGGATGTATGCCACACCACCGCCGGGGATGATACCCTCCTCAATGGCAGCACGTGTTGCGCACAGAGCATCGTCCACACGGTCCTTCTTCTCCTTCATTTCAACTTCGGAGGGAGCACCCACGTAGAGAACTGCTACACCGCCAGCCAGCTTGGCCAGACGCTCCTGCAGCTTCTCCTTGTCGTAGTCGCTGGTAGAGTTGGCAATCTCGTTCTTGATCTGAGACACACGCTCGGCAATCATCTGCTTGTCGCCATGACCGTTCACGATGGTAGTGTTGTCTTTGCTTACGGTTACCTTGTCGGCAGTACCCAGCATCTCGATGGTAGCCTGCTCCAGTTTCAAACCGGTCTCCTCGCTGATTACGAGACCGCCAGTCAGTGTAGCGATGTCCTGAAGCATAGCCTTTCTGCGGTCGCCAAAGCCGGGAGCCTTAACAGCACAGATCTTCAACTGGCCACGCAGACGGTTCACAACGAGGGTGGTCAGAGCCTCTGCCTCAACGTCCTCGGCAATAACCAAGAGGGGACGGCCGGTCTGTACGGCGGGTTCCAGAATGGGCAGGAAGTCCTTCAGGTTGCTGATCTTCTTGTCGTAGATGAGGATGTAGGGGTTCTCCATCTCGCACTCCATCTTCTCGGTGTTGGTAACGAAGTAGGGAGAGAGATAGCCACGGTCGAACTGCATACCCTCTACCACGCCGATTGTGGTGTCGCGGCTCTTAGCCTCCTCGATGGTAATTACGCCATCCTTGCTCACCTTCTGCATGGCATCAGCAAGGAGCTGGCCAATTTCGGGATCATTGTTGGCGCTTACGGTAGCAACCTGCTCTATCTTCTGATAGTCATCGCCTACAACCTCGGCCATGTTCTTGATTTCTGCAACAACGGCTGTAACGGCCTTGTCAATACCGCGCTTCAGGTCCATGGGGTTAGCACCAGCTGCCACGTTCTTCAGACCTTCGCGAACGATAGCCTGAGCCAGTACGGTAGCGGTGGTTGTGCCATCACCGGCATCGTCACCAGTCTTTGAAGCTACGCTCTTAACCAACTGTGCACCAGCATTCTGGAAGGGGTCTGCCAGCTCAATTTCCTTTGCCACGGTAACACCGTCCTTGGTGATGTGGGGAGCACCGAACTTCTTCTCAATGATAACGTTGCGGCCCTTGGGACCGAGAGTCACCTTAACTGCATTTGCCAGGCTGTCCACGCCCTGCTTCATCAGGTCGCGAGCTTCTATGTTGAATTTAATGTCTTTAGCCATTTTTGTATTGTATTCTAATAGGAGTTGATGTTAATTCGTTTTCTGTATTATCCGAGGATAGCCACCACGTCGCTCTGACGCATGATGAGGTACTTCTTGCCCTCGTGCTCTATCTCGGTGCCGGCATACTTGCCATAGAGGACCTTGTCGCCCTCCTTCAGGATCATTTCCTCGTCCTTGGTGCCATTGCCCACGGCAACGATGGTGCCCTGCAGGGGCTTCTCCTTTGCTGTGTCGGGAATGATGATGCCACCGATGGTCTTTGTCTCTGCTGCAGCTGGTTCGATGAGAACGCGGTCTGCCAATGGTTTGATGTTCATAGTATTCTTGTGTATTTATTATATTAATGTATTCTTTCCACTGCTTTACTTATCGCCAAGAGTGTGCCAAGGTGGGGAGAACGGACAAATTGTCAGTATTCCCGGCATTTGTCCCCTGTGCATGTGACAATATTGCAAAATTATTGCTATCTTTGTTCGCACAGATATATAATATAAAGGTAGAGACACTATGCAGAAAGAGTTCCTTGTTATTGGCCGCGCCAACGCCACCACACGTCAGGGCAGTCCCTATGCCCTGTTGAAGGTTGCAGACGGTGAGCAGTCCTTCTCCGTTTCCGTATGGGACGTGGCTCCCGATATGGCTCCCTTCCCCGGGCAGTTGGTACAGTTCATGCAAGTGAAGGACTTCGGAGGTAAGAAGTCATGTGCGCTTACGGATATGGTGTTGGGTCTGATGGCCGAAGAGAAGCATCCCCTCTATGGGTTGATACCGCGCCCTATAAACCGCAAGGTGTGGGACGATACCATTGCCAACCTGCTGTCCTACTGTACGGACGCAACGCTTGTACCCATCATACAGGACTTTGCAGGCAAACTCTACAAACCTTATAGCGAATACCCTGCGGCAACCACCGTGCACCATGCCTATCAGGGAGGTCTGCTGAATCATACCCACCAGATGCTGCACATGCTGGAGGGCCTGTATCCATGCCTGCCTTACCAGATAAAGGTGGAGCGCTGCATCCTGGCCATACTTTTCCACGACTATGGCAAGGTGTACGAGTACAACCGTCAGGGCGATACCCAGTCCGACATGTATCTGCTGGGGCATATCTACATTGGTGCGCACAAGTTGCAGAACGTGCTTGAGCAGCACGGCGTAGAACCCGAGGAGGTGAAGCGCATAGTGCATTGCGTCCTGGCTCACCACGGCCAGCGTGAATACGGCAGTCCTGTGCTTCCCTGCATTCAGGAGGCTGCCATAGTAACCTATCTGGACAATATCTCCGCCAAGGTGGATACCATGGAGGCCACTCCCGAGGGAGAATATGTGCCTTCTCTGGGAACGCATGTGCAAAAGGGCTGAGGAGCGACGTGTCATGCGCATGTCACGCAGATGTCACACAAGTGTCACGTCCTGCCGTGAAGGGAAATGCTCGGGAATGCCTATCTTTGCACAGAAAAAACGTTAGGAAACCCTAGGAAGTTCTATGAAGTCCTAGAAAACCCTAGGAAACCCTAGGACATCCTATGAAATCCTAGGACATCCTAAAACTAAAGCAAAAACCTAAATAAAATAAATACAAAAACAAATGAAAAGAATCCTAATCTTACTGAGTGTGATGCTGGCCACCGCCAGTGTCTATGCCCAGAACTTCCGCAAGGGTGCCCTTTATCAGGTAGACGGTATCCCCACGGAGTACAAGGGTCAGTTGTTCATCATGGATGAATTGTCAGGTTCATGGCGCTTCATCGACCCCTTCAAGCAGCGTGCTTTGCGCGTGGGCGACAAGGGCATGGAGTATGGCGAGGTGAACGGTAGTGACGAGTTACAGAAATGGACTCTGAAGGAGATTGCTCCCGGCAAGTACAGTGCCGTGCCCACTAACCAGACTTCCTTCCTCGCACTGAAGAAGGGTGTTACTATCACCGAGGCCGATGCCTTTGGCAGCGATGACAACTGCACCTATCGTTTCCGCAGCGTTCAGGACCCAGCAATGGTGCTGGGCAATGGCGATGATGGTAATAACAATGCACGAATCCGTACAGAGAAGCAGGACACTCTGAACCGTGGCCAGTACTGGAGCATCAAGACCCTCTCGCTGGGTCGCCACCTTATCGGCGGTGCTTTCTACGACAGCCACTTCGATGATGGCGGCAACAACCAGAGCATCACATGGCTGCTTCAGTGGACGGCAAACCCTGCCAACCCCGGCAACGCACTGATGAGCCTGGAGCCTGTGAAAGGACAGAAGGGCGTGTACCGCGTCGTTTCTGCCAACAAGAAGAAGATGTTCCGCATTGAAGGCAACCAGATGAAGATTGCCGACATCGATGAGGCCGACAAGGCTTCATGGTTCACCATCGAGCAGGTGGAGAAGCCCAAGCTGTCTTCTCCCATCTGGGAGGACGAAACCGTATTCGCCATCAATAAGTTGCCTGGCGTGGCTACATATATGCCATATGCCAACGAGGCAGAGATGAAGGCCGACAAGGATTATTATGCAACTCCCTGGACAGAGCCTAAGAGCACTCTCTACAAGACTCTGGACGGCACATGGAACTTCTGGTTTACCGAAGTACCCGAGAAGGGTAAGGTGGCAGGAGATGTGGAAGTGATGGATGTGCCTGCCTTCGAGGCAGCCCAGTCTGCCGCTAACGGCAACGTCACACGCAAGCCCGATGCCATTCCCGTTCCTTCTTGTTGGGAGATGCAGGGCTACGACCGCCCCATCTATTGCAATGTGGAGTATCCTCACGGCAACACTCCTCCCTTTATCAAGGCCCGTCCTGGTTTCAACGACGGCGGCAAGAACTATGCCATCAATCCCGTAGGTACATATCACCGTAGCTTCGACCTGCCCCAGGGTTGGGACAAGCAGCGCACCATCATACATTTCGGCGGCATCTACTCTTGCGCACAGGTTTGGCTCAACGGCAAGTACGTGGGTTACACCCAGGGTTCCAACAATGTGGCAGAGTTCGACCTGACCCATCTTCTCCGTGCAGGCAAGAACGACCTCGTGGTACAGGTTCACCGCTGGTGCGATGGTTCATACCTGGAGTGCCAGGATATGTTCCGTATGTCAGGTATCTTCCGTAGCGTATATATATATAATGTACCCAAGAAGAGCATCCGCAACCATGTGGTGCAGACCAATATCAGCGGTAAGGACGGTATTGTGAATGTAAGCGTTGACGCCGATGTGGCTTCCGTTGCCAAGTTGTACACTCCCGAGGGTCAGCTGGTTGCAGAGCAGGTATTCAAGGGTGGCAAGGCCAAGTTCCTGGTTCCCAATGCCAGCTTCTGGACAGCCGAGACTCCTGCTCTCTACACTCTGGACATCGTGCAGAAGGACCAGAGCGGCAAGGATGTGATGGCATTCTCCACCAAGGTTGGTATCCGCGAGGTGAAGATTGTAGGTTCTCTGCTTTATGTCAACGGCAAGCGTGTCATCCTGAAGGGTGTGAACCGTCATGACACTAACCCCGTAACTGGCCGTACAGTTTCTACCGACAACATGCTGGAGGATGTTCTGTTGATGAAGCGCAACAATATCAATACCATTCGTACCAGCCACTATCCCAACGATGCACGCATGTATGCTATGTTCGACCACTTTGGCCTGTACTGCTGCGATGAGGCCGATCTTGAGGACCATGCCAACCAGTCAATCTCGTACATGAAGTCATGGATTCCTTCCTTCGTGGACCGTATTGACCGTATGGTGAGCCGCGACATCAACCATGCCAGCGTAATCATGTGGTCTTTGGGTAACGAGGCAGGTGCCGGTACCAACTTCAAGGATTGCTACGAGGCTGCCCGCAAGATGGACCCCACTCGTCCAGTGCACTACGAGGGAACACGTATCGACCGTGACTTCGGTGGTAGCGCCTACTCCGACTTCTACTCCAAGATGTACCCCTCTATGGACTGGATGGCAAAGAATACAAGCAATATGGACAAGCCTATGTTCCTTTGCGAATATGCTCATGCTATGGGTAATGCCATCGGCAACCTGCCCGAGTACATGCAGAGCATGGAGGAGAGCAACTCCACCATCGGTGGTTGCATCTGGGACTGGGTGGACCAGGCTATCTACGAACCTCTGGAACTGAAGAAGGGCATTCGTCGTCTTCACACTGGCTATGACTATCCCGGTCCTCACCAGGGCAACTTCTGCTCTAATGGTGTAGTAACTGCCGAGCGTCGCCAGACCGCCAAGTTAGCAGAGGTGAAGTTCGCTCATCAGTTCATCAAGTTCCAGTATGCTAAGGGTACTCTCACCCTGCGCAATGCCTACGACTTCCGTTCGCTTAAGGGTATGAAGGTAGAGGCTAAGATTATGCTAGACGGTAAGGTGAAGAAGACTGTAACCGCCATGCTTGGTGATGTGAAGCCCGGTGAGACAACCACTATCGATATACCCGTTTCCAAGTATGTCAAGAATACTGTTAAGAAGACCAAGACGGTTATTGTAAATGGAAAGACGGTATACAGCAGCAGTAAGTCATCAGGCCAGCACGTTGTACTCAATGTGGTTGTCATCGATACCAAGGCATCACTGTCTACTCCTGCAGGCCACATCGTTGCACACTATGGTGTAGATATTGCGAAGGGTGCTGTACTGCCTGTCCTTGCCAAGGGCGAGAAGACCGAGCATCCCCAGTTCGCCTTCCAGAACCACCGTTGGATCGAGAACGACCGCTTCGGCGACACTAATAGCGAGAACAAGGCAGATTGCGATATTACCTATGACTACCTGAAGGATGGTAGCATAGACATGATAGTGAAGGTTACTCCCAAGGATGGTAACCTGCGTCGTGTGGGTGTGGCAGCAGAGCTTGATACTGCCTTCTGCAATGTCAACTACTACGGCTATGGTCCCTACGAGAACTATCCCGACCGTATGGCTGGCGTGCTCGTGGGCAACTACAGCGGCAAGGCTTTGCCCTTCAATGCCGACGGCACATTGCCCGAGGGTACTTTGATGGAACCCTACATGAAACCACAGACCACAGGCGACCGTCTGGTTTACAACGTAACTCTTACCGATGCCAAGGGTCATGGCTGGCAGATTGAGTGCCCCGAGGGCATCTACTTCAGTGCCAACCGCTACACCGATGCCGACCTGATGAACGCCCAGCACACATGGGACATCAAGGCTCGTCCCTACATCTGGCTGCAGTTGGGTATGGACATCCGTGGTCTCGGCAATGCTTCCTGTGGTCCTGGTCCCATGCAGAAGTATGTCATCGACGGCAAGCAGACCTACGAGTTCCGCGTACGAATGAAGAAGATTTAAGCCCATCTATATAGTCTATAACAAAAGAGCGAGGCTGCCTTTTTGGCAGACTCGCTCCTTTATTGTGGGCTAGCTTAAAAAGTCTATTTGAAAAGTTACCGCGGTGCGATGGTTATGTCACCGCGGTGATATTTAAAGTTACCGCGGTGCGTTAAGGAGGACTACTTTATCCCCCTTGCCTTGAATATCATTTCCTTGGCATTATTGATTTGCTGGAACTTTTCTTCTGCAGCTTTCTTAACGTCTTCACCAAGGGTTGCCACTTTGTCGGGGTGATGTTTGAGCGCTAACTTGCGGTAGGCTTTCTTTACTTCTTCGTCAGAGGCAGAGGGGGCGATTTCCAGAACCTTGTAGGCCTGTTCCAATGTCTTGCCACCCAGATTCAGCATTGACTCCACCTCTTCGGCAGAGAGTCCCATGGCAATGGATACCTCTTTCAGGGCCTCAATCTCTGCCTGGCACACGTTGCCGTCGCTCTGTGCTATCTTGGCAAGGAAACTGAGCAGCTGAAGGCGTTGCTCATAACTCATGTTCTGCTTTATCTGCACACCGCACTCGTAGATGGCGTTCTTGAATGCCGAAGGATTCTTGGCATCCATCTGCTTGCGTTGCTCAAAAAGGTTGAGCAGAATCTGATTGCCCTCGCTTACAGCCGCTTCTCCGAAGTTTACACGAAGGAACTGGCGTACAAATTCCATTTCGCTGTGCATCACCTTGCCGTCGGCTTTGATGATGTACGATGCCATTACCAGCAGTGAGAACAGGAAACTATTTCTCTGTCCATAAGTCGGGTCAGTATGTGTGTACTGCCCGTTGTCGGTGTAGGTATTGCCGCCTTCCAGCAGTTTGCCCAAGGCATAACCTGCCAAGGCACCTAAGGGGCCTGCCGCCATAAAGCCGACAATGCCACCAATCCATTTTCCAAATCCCATAGTATGTGTTCTTGTTTGATTTGGGTGCAAACTTACGAAAAATGCTGGAATAATCAACTGAAATTGAATTAATAGTTCATCTTGCACAGATAATAAATGTATTAAACATAAAACCTCGGAAGTAGTAACAATGGCAATTTAGCAAAAACGCAGGGTAATGAATAGAACAGTTGCCAAGTCATTACCCAAAAATGCAGTAAAGTTTTTCTTTGTGTTGTCACGTTTCGTTGTTCTGCGTTAGTTTGCGGATTAATGTATAACACGCTGATAGATAGTCTTGTGTCTTTATGAAAAAAAGATTATGTGAAGTACATTTAAGATCCTGTTCTACTAAGCGATAACAAAAGGAAAAGTAGAGAACTAGGATTTACGGGATGAGATAGCAATCCGAAACGAGACCATTGAGCAACTGCAATCCAATATCAAGCAACTGCAGGCAGAACACCAAAAGCAGATACAGGAGGTCAAGCAATCATACGAAGCGGAACATCGTAAACAATCGGAGTATATCGACAAGATCTTGCGGTATTTCCCGTATGTAGAGAAACTGATGCCGATGATTAAATACCTCAGCGAGAAAATGGGGTTCAACGACAACCTTATCAAATTATTATGTACCTTTAAGGAAATCCCCGTAAAAGACAAACTCTATTCAACGATGTTTAACCAATCGTTTTCAGCCGATGGTGCGGTCTGCTCCCTCAAAGAAGATAAAGAGGGAAGATTTGACCTTAAAATCGATGGTGTTTCGCATCACTCTTGGTTCAGACGCAAAAAAGATGAGTTTATGGAAGCATTAGGGTTGCCGACAAGTAGAAGAAGCCAAAATCGAGGGCTGAAGCTATAAAACGCAACCTTTAGCCGTAATAATTTGCCCATAGTGTGCTTATTATTACGGCTTTTTTGTAATTTTGCAGTTGGATTGAGGCAACTCCATCCAAAGACATATGAGAAAAAGAAGAAGCGTTATGCTTATCTCGAAGTCGGGAACGTAGGAAATTCAAGACTATTCAGAGAGAAAAAGCGTAATGGTTTCTCACGCTATAGCGTGGGCTGCTATTACCATACCCTCTGAATTAAGGTTATTCCTACGACCTCCGACTTAGAAGATGGCATTGCAGTGCCACGCTTCTTGTAATAAACTAACCTTGTAGGCACACCAAGGAACAAAAAAGAAAGATAATGAGCAAGTTAGCAAAAATTTTAGTTACAGTAGGAGTTGTATTTTTATTTTTTATCATTACAATTCCAATAACTGCGGGTATTAAAAGTTCAGGGAGTTCGCCTACTTTTATCAATTTGATTCTCCTTATGGGGTTAATAGGAGGTATAAAAGCGATTTGGAAAAGCGAGAAAAAAGATGATAATGATAACGATACCCCTGTCTTGCAAAAGTAAGCGATATGTTTAAAGACTATTATAAAATACTTGACATTCATAGACACGCTACTGCACAAGAAATCAAATCAGCATATCGTGCAATGTCTATGAAATGGCATCCAGACAAAAATCCAGGAACTGATGTGACAAATATCATGCAAGATATAAATGAGGCGTATGCAATATTGAAAGATACGAATAAACGAGAAAGATATAATCAAGAATATGATATCTTTTACGCACAATTATCCTTTAATTCTCATAAGGTATCAGACAACGATTTTTCAAAAGAGTACGAATATGACTATGATATAAAAGATGATATTCTAAAAGACGATATCGCAGATGCAAGAAAATATGCCAAAGAACTTGTAGATGAATTTTTAAAATCATTTAAAGAGGCTTCTAAGGCCGCTGTAAAAGGAGCTGCGGAAAAATCACTACAATATGCTGTTTCTTGGATAATTGCAGGATTTGTATTGGCTATATTGGGAAGTATTATTAGAAGTTGTAATTCTTAAAGATTAAAAAATGAAGCAGAAAATTTTGTATATAATAATGATTGTTATTACTTTGTTTGCTTGTAAAAATAAAGCTTATGATATGATAGAATATAAAAACTCGGAAACATCTCTATGTTTTAATGTTCCGTCATATATGCACAAATCAAAAGAAGATAATTCTTCTATGTTATTTGAGGGTAATGGAAAGTTTGTAAACTTTATGTGGAACAAATCTGAAAATGGTTGGGATATTGATAAGTTTTCTCAGAAGATGACAAAAGATAGTGAGGGCTTGACATTAGTTGAAAAGAATGATACATTAATAGTTTATGAAATACACAAAGGTGTAGTAACAATGCCTGCATTGATATTTAGCTTACAAGAAAGGAACGGATATTCTATATTAGTAACTACAATGGGGATTAGTAGAACAAACCATCAAACGATTACCAGTTCAATAAAATGATTTTTATGAGGAATATTTTATTTTCATTGTGCTTATTATTTTCTTCTGCAAATAGTTTTGCGCAGTATAATAATGTTTGTGATGTTGCATATACTGATTTTAATAATTTAATAGAAGCTTTTTTACAACTTCCCACTGAGCAAATACGAAATGAAGAAATATACAACCGTTTAGACGAACTCCAGAATATCATCAATGAAATTCATGTTTCTAAAGAAGAACGATATAAATTAAATTCCTTACAAGCGGACATTAGTGCTGCTAAAGAATTTATGTCTCCTATTTCGAATAAATATAATGCTCATCTTTCAAACAACAACATAAACAGATTACAAACAATCTTTGGGGAAAATTTTACAAAAGCAAAACTAAATGTAAAATGTCCAAGTGATGAGGTCGAGTTTATAGAGGTTAAAGTGGGTAGCTTGATTATCTGCTATTTTCATTGTATATCAAAAATAGCAGATAATGGTCTACGTATAAAATTTTATGCAGTGTCAGGTAATACTACCAGTAGTGGAGAATATGGGGCGATGAAGAATGAGTATACTCCAATAATACATAATGCAGGACAGAAATATGTAAAAGTTTCTTCTGCAACAATAGTAGAAAGATTTTAATAACCACAGCCGGTTTTAAGTTGTTCACAAATCATAGTAGGCATAATAACCATAGCTTACACTATTCGAGTAGATAAGAATCTGGTGATATAAAAGAGCCTGTCTCAAATTGTTAGGACGGGCTCTTCCTGTCAAAGATAAGCTATTTGCCACCGTCTGTTGAGCTAATCTCTCTAAAAATGCCTTTATTAACACATTCTGTAGCATCTGTATCATAATACACAATTCCATTAGGAAGAATCTCTTTTATAAAAGGACAATAATATGTCCCCTTTGCTAAATTAACTCTCGATTGTTTATTAGCACAATCAATACACATTTTAAAACTATTATCATTCATAATAATATGATTTATATAATTATTAACAATATCACCATGCTATTGTCCTGTATACCAAGATAGTATAAATAAATGATATTACAATTTTTTTTGGGTACTTTTTTGTAATATTTCAAATCTCAAAAGATTTGTTTATAGACTAACCTTGCTGGATTTGTAGAAAGAAAAAGAGACAACATCCGTATTATCCACATTTCTTTTTGTACCTTTGTTGGCAAATAATAAGCATATGAGCAATTTACAGACATACGCCGAGGCGGTACGGGTTATTAAGGAAGCGATATTGCGTAGTCAGTATCGTGCAGCATCTGCGGCTAATAAAGAGCAACTATCATTGTATTACGGTATAGGTTGCTATGTTTCTAAAAACTCCCGTGAAGGCTTTTGGGGCAAAGGTGCAATCGAAACAATCAGCCAGCAACTACAAAAGGAGTTGCCCGGGCTTCGTGGATTCTCGGCATCGAACATAAAGAATATGCGTTCATTCTACGAAGAGTGGTCGCCTGTTATAAATCGCCAGCCGATGGCTGACGAAAATAAAACGCTAACTGCGGTTAGCGATTCGGAACTTAACGAGCAAATGTTGCTTATTGAAATTCGCCAGCCGATGGCTGACGAATTTAATTGGGCGGACTTTGTTGCCATCGGTTTTAGCCATCATATTGAGATTATAACAAAAGCAAAATCATTAGAAGCCCGCTTGTTCTATATCCACGAATCAGCCACACGGTTTTGGAATAAATACGTTTTGCGAGATTATCTCAAGGCTGATTTGTACAACCACCGAGGAACGCTCCCCAATAATTTCACCGCTACAATGCCGAGTACAAAGCAGGCATTAAAGGCAGTAAACGCATTCAAGGATGAATACTTGTTGGATTTTATCAATGTAGAAGAACTTGATACACAAGATGAAGACTTGAACGAACGTGTGCTCGAAAAGTCCATTGTGGATAACATCAAAAGGTTTATCCTGACCTTCGGACAAGATTTTATTTTCGTAGGCAACCAATATAGGTTGGAAGTTTCGGGAGAGGAAATGTTTGTTGATTTGCTTTTCTTCAATCGAGAACTAAACTCACTTGTTGCCGTCGAGCTAAAATCAGGGAAATTCCGTTCTTCATACTTGGGACAATTGAGTACATATCTGTCGGCTCTTGACGCATATGTAAGGAAACCGCATGAAAACCCTGCAATTGGCATCCTGTTATGTCGCGATATGAATCAGTCGTTCGTTGAGTTTGCTATTCGAGACTATGACAAGCCTATGGGCGTTGCAACTTATAGGGCAACGAAAGATATGCCCGAGCGATTGCGCAATGCACTACCCGATATTGAAGAATTAAAGAAACTACTATAAATAAGAACGCAGACAAAAGAAAATAATCATCATTCGTTTTTGTCTGCGTTTCTTTTATTACCTTTGTGCCGTCAGAGTTATCACATTGAAGCATAACAATGAAGAACTCAGAAATACGAACGGTTGCTATCTCGTTACCCAGTTTTCAGGTAGTTCGACCAACGTTTTTTCTAACCGAGTTATATTTTTGCAAAACTTACAGAAAATATTTCATTTTGTCGTGTTGTCGGGAAACCTTTCTTGCTTCTTCAAACGACTAATGCTGTATTTCCCCAGAAACGCCCTCCCGAGGACCGAGGTGAGACAACCCGAGGACCGAGGCGAGAGTACCGGGAACTTTCGGGTCGGTCCTCGGGAGGACCAAAAAAGGATATGAAAAAGCCCCGAACCGCGTGGTTCGGGGCTTGATGTATATAAACGATATTTTATGCAGGAATTTACTTCACCACCAGGGCACGCTCTATCTGGTCGGAGAGGTTCTGGAAGTGTGCACGGCTCTTGGCATCGGCTCCTGCATTCTTGATCTTGCTCTGTATGCTCTTCAGGGCAAGCAGAGTCATGGCACGAGGCTCGGAAGCAACGGTGCCGCTCAGGCTCTGGAAACGGTTGATGAGCAGAACGGTCAGAGTACTCTGCAGAGTCTGGCGGTAGTTGCTTACGCTCTTGCCGTTCTGTGCTTCGGCAAAGCAGATGCGAATGATGTCGGCAATGTACTTGTCGGCAGGGTAGAGATCGTTCAGGCCGTTCAGGCGCGTTACGAGCAGTGAAGCTGCCTGGGTTGCTACGGGCTGGGTCAGAGTGCGTGTGTCGCGAGTCATGGTCTTGCAGTAGTCGAACTCGCGCATCCATGTGGGTTCGTTCAGCACGTTCTTCTCCAGCCACTGGAGAGACTCCTTCTGCTTCTTCAGGGGAGTGGGCTCGAAGGTTGTACCGCCCTGGGCACGAGTGTAGTATGTCTGGTATGTGCCGCCGATGTAACCGGCAACGTGTCCGGCATAGCGCAGGAGCTGGCCGCGCATCTGTCCGTACATGGTAGCGAGGTTCTCGTCGTGGATGTCGTTCTCATCGAAGGTCCATTTGGCCAGCTGAGCCATCTCACGCTTCAGATTCATTACACCATATGTGCTTGACTTCACTGCATCATCGCCCAGGTCCTCGGTCTGACGACGGGGGTCAACACCACGCAGGCCTTCACCATCGCCCCACCACAGACGGGGATTCTTCTGTGCCTCCTGTGTCATAGCCTCCAGAGCCTTGTGGTCCTCCATGGGAGTCTTGGCATCCAGCATGGGACGGTAACCCCATTCGATGACCCACATGTCGTAGTCGCCAATGCGTGGGAAGATACCCTTTTGTGTGATACCATCCTCGGGCTGAGCCACATAGTTGAAGCGAGCATAGTCCATGATAGAGGGAGTATGACCGTTCTTCTCCACCCATGCCTTGTTGCGCAGGCTGTCGGTGGGAACCATGGCAGAAGAACCGAAGTTGTGGCGCAGACCCAGTGAGTGACCAACCTCGTGGCTGGAAACGAAGCGGATCAGTTCGCCCATCAGTTCCTCGCTGTAGTGCATCTTGCGTGCAGCCTCGTCAATGCTGCTGGCCTGAACCATGTACCAGTCGTGAACCAGAGACATTACGTTGTGGTACCAGCAAACGTGAGCCTCCATAATCTCGCCTGTACGGGGATCGGAGATATGGGGACCATAGGCATTGGCAATGGGGCTTGCCAGATAGCGGATCATAGAGAAACGGGCATCCTCCATGCTCATGGTGGTGTCGTTCTCGGGCCATTCCTCGCCACGGATAGCGTTCTTCCAACCAGCCTTCTCAAAGGCTTTCTGCCAGTCGTTTACACCCATGATGAGGTACTTGCGCCACTGCTTGGGAGTAGCAGGGTCGATGTAGTAGATGATGGGCTTCTTGGGTTCGATGAGTTCGCCACGGCGCATCTTCTCGGCATCCTCGGCATTCTTGGGCTCCAGACGGAAACGAGAAATCATAACCTGCTTGCCAACGCGCTGCTGCTCGTCGCTGAACTGGTTGAAGCCATGTGTGAAGTAGCCTACACGCTGGTCAAACAGACGGGGCATCATGGGTTCCTCGGGCAGGAGCACCAGGCTGATATTCAGACCGAAGGTTACCTTGCCGGTGTATGCAGAAGCGGGCAGAGACATGCTGCTGCTATTGTATGTCTTTACCAGACGGATCTCGGTGTTTGTGGGGAAGGTCTTGATGTCCTCTACATAAGAGAGAGACCCATCCTGCATACCCAGGGTGAATGATTTCTTGTAGTAAGACATGATGCCAAGAGGGTTGTCGCTATTGAGGAACGAGGTAACCTTGATGCGTGACAGACCGTCCTTGTGCTTCTCCATCTTGAAAGAACCGATGATGGGATGTTCGTTGCTCACGTTTATGGCCTTGGAAATAGCGTCTGTGCTATCTGCCAGATTGATGGTCATGCGAGAACGCAGAAGCAAGGTGCTGTCGGGGTTCATCTGGAAGAATACAACCTGTTCGTTGCACTCCTCGCCACCGAACTTGCCTGAACTTGAAGGAGTGGAAGTGTAGCGTGTTACGGCCAGGATGTCCTTGCCCAGCAAACTGTCTGGAATCTCCAGGAACCAGTCGGTGCCAACCTTCTCCACATTCAGCATGCCCTTGCGAGAAATGCTGGGCTTTGCTTCCTTCTTCTTTGGTGCTGGAGCAGGGGCTTCGGTCTTTGCCTTGCCCTTCTTTTTCTTGTCCTTCTTCTTTGCCTCCACAGGCATGCCCATGAGGGCTGCCGCCATCAACAGCAGTAATACTTTTTTCATGTCGTTTATGTTAATGTGTAAATTTAAAATGATGTCTGCTAACCCAAATCGGGGCAAAGTTATAAAAAAAGGATGGAATAGGGTTGCCGTTATATATATAATTTGTATCTTTGAACTCAGAATTAACCTACTTAATAGTAATACGTAATGAGAAACTACATATATGTCCTGTTTGTCTTGACGTTCTTTGTGTCGAGCAATGTCTCGGCACAGTACGCGGACGCTGTTGACCCTCGCATAGGCAGTGGAGGGCATGGCCATGTTTTTGTCGGAGCCAATGTTCCTTGGGGTATGGTCAATGTCGGTCCTGTCCAGCCATATCACGGTTGGGACTGGTGTAGCGGGTATCATGAGTCGGGAGACAGTATCGTCGGTTTTTCCCATACCCATTTGAGCGGTACTGGATGCAGTGATTTAGGCGATATAACCCTGATGCCCATCTATGGCTATGCCCGCACGGCAGGACCTCGGGCAGATTTTATAAGTGACATAGCCTCACGTTATCGTCATGAACACGAGGTGACGGAACCTGGTTATTATAGCGTTTTGTTGGACAAGTGGGGCATTCGTGCCGAGATGACGGCAACAGAACGTACCGCCATTCATCGCTTTACATTTCCTAAGGGCAACAGATATGCCAATGTAGTTCTGGATTTAGAAGGGGGCATAGGCGACCGCGCAACGGAAACACGCGTCTTACCCTATGACATGCACACTTTGGTGGGTTATCGTACCAGTAGGGGATGGACAAATCATACGGTATATTATGCTATCAGTTTTGACCAGCCAATCAAGGACCTTGCCTGGGATAGCATAGATGCCAGGTATTGCCAGATATTCTTTGATGTGGAACCAGGTGCTGTAGTCCATGCTCATGTAGCATTGTCTTCTGTAAGTGAACTTGGGGCCTTGCTTAATATGCAAGCAGAATTGTATGACAAGGATTTCAATGCTGTACGTGCCGAGGCCAGGGAGCGTTGGAACAAGGAACTGGGACGTATCCGTGCCAAGTTCGACAATCCAAAGGACAGCACCATCTTCTATACGGCCATGTACCACTCTCTCTTTGCTCCCCAGTTGTGGAACGATGCTATTGGGGATTACATGGGTGCCGATGGAATGATACACCGTTCTCCTGATTTTCAGAACCATACCACATGGAGCCTGTGGGACACATACCGTGCCATGCACCCCCTGGCCACATTGGTCATGCAGGACAAGCTTACTGATTGGGCTAAGACGATGATGGCTATCTGCCGTGAGCATGGCGAATTGCCGGTATGGCATCTGCATAGTACTGACACCTATTGCATGGTGGGCGAACCTGGTGTGCCCGTTTTGGCAGACATGATTCTGAAAGGAGTGAAGGGTTTTGATTACGAAAAGGCCTTCCAATATATGAAACAGAGTATGGGCGACCCGGAGACTGCCCCCGAGCGTCGCAGGTTCCAGTACCGCCGCATTCCCGACCGTGGCAAGTCAGAACTTTGGAAATACGGTTACCTGGCATTCGACGGTTCTGAGGGCGAGACCGTGTCCAAGAGCATGGAGTACTACCTGGCTGCATGGTGTGTGGCTAAGGTGGCTGGCCATCTTGGTCACCAGGAGGACAGCGTGCGTTTCCATAACCTGAGCATGTGCTACAAGAAGTTGTTTGATACGGAGACCCGCTTTTTCCGTGCCAAGGACAAGGCTGGCAATTTCCGTACATCCGAAGGTTTCAACCCCTCGCACCAGACAGGCGACTATACGGAAGGTACTCCCTGGCAATATCTATGGCTTGTGCCACATGACGTGGACGGTTTGATAGAACTTCTGGGAGGCAAGGAAATGGCAGAGGCACGTCTGGACAGTCTGTTCATGGCCGATAGCAGACTGAATGCAGATGCTAATCCCGACATCTCCGGACTTGTCGGTCAGTATGCCCATGGCAACGAACCTTCACACCACACCTTATATATATATAATTATATCGGTCAGCCTGACAAAACCAGCAGACGTGTCCATGAGATACTCACGACCATGTACACTGATAAACCTGATGGAATCTGTGGCAATGAGGATGTAGGCCAGATGTCGGCATGGTACTTGATGTCTGCTATGGGGCTGTATCAGGTGGAACCCTGTGGCGGCGTCTATCAGTTGTCAGCACCTCTGGTACGCGAGGCTTCCTTTGATGTGCCTGGTGGCAAGAACTTCACTATCCGTGCCAAGGGCAAGGGTGCAGTCGTGAAGCGTTGGAAGTTGAATGGCAAGCGTCTTGAGAGAACCTTCATAACCCACGGCGAAATTATGGCAGGTGGTGTTCTGGAAGCAGAGCTTGGGAGGTGAAATGTGAAAGGTGAAAACGGAAAACTGTCCACCCTCTTTCTCCCCCTGAGACAGGGGGAGTCCCAAAGGGGAGGGGGTGGATTAGAACGGAAAGCGTAAAACTGAAATCGGAAAAGTATCCACCCCCTCCGTCGCTACGCTCCTCGTCTCTTCGAGCCCCGACGTTAAACTGGGGAGTTTAACCCTCATAAGGCACAAAATGACATCGAGTCATTTTTCTAAAGGCCTTATTCGCCCTGTCTCAGGGGGACAGAGTAAACGGAAAACTTAACAGTAGGGACGCAGCGCGCTGCGTCCGAAACAAAGACACAACAGAATACCTCATAGCGGACGCTGCACGCAGCGTCCCTACAAATGCCTCGGTTAAATACCTACTACCTAAACAAACAGCCTAAGTAATATCAATATGAGAATAAAGTCATTCCTGTTTCTCTGTGCCTTTGCTACTGGTGCAATGGCTTCAAATATGCAGGAGCAGGTACCAGTGCCTGTACAGTCACCGGATACATTCTATCACCGCCCTCCCGTGGAGAAGCGTTGCTTCACCAGCAGGGCTGTGGAGCAGCAGATAAAGGAGATGCACTCCCGATTGTTGGCAGTATCTCCCAAGTTGTGGCAGATGTTCCAAAACAGTTTCCCCAACACTCTGGATACCACCGTATTCCCAGAGGAAGACCGCACATTTGTTATTACCGGAGATATTGATGCCATGTGGCTCAGGGACTCTGGAGCACAGGTGTGGACATACATTCAGTATATCAAGGACGACCCAGAGCTGGCCAAGTTGATTCGTGGTGTCATACTCCAGCAGCTTGAGTTCATCTGTCTGGACCCCTATGCCAATGCCTTCCTGAGCGACACGGCACAGGTAAGCCATTGGGCATCGGATTACACTGTTATGAAGAAGGGTGTGCACGAGCGCAAGTACGAGATAGATTCACTTTGCTATCCCATACGTCTGGCATACCAGTATTGGCTGCTGACAGGCGATACCAGTATCTTTGGCGACTTGTGGAAGCAGGCTATGGGCGAGATTCTGGCTCTTTTCCGCGAGCAACAGCGTGCCAATGGCCCCAAGACCAGTTACAAGTTCCAGCGCACCACACATTTCCTGCATGATACGTCCAGCAACTATGGCTATGGGCATCCTGCCAAGCATTGTGGCATGATAGCCAGTGCCTTCCGTCCTTCGGACGATAGCCAGATATTCCCTTTTCTTATTCCCAGCAACTTCTTTGCCGAGAGCGTGTTGCGCAAGGCGGCAGTTATATTCGCCAAGGTAAACAACGACGAGGCAATGGCAAAGGAATGTCTTGCTATTGCCGACGATATCCGTCTGGGATTGGAGAAGCATGCTACCGTAGAGCATCCCCGGTATGGCAAGGTATATGCCTTTGAGGTGGATGCTTTCGGTTCCCATCTGCTTATGGACGATGCCAATGCGCCCTCGCTCCTGTCGTTGCCCTATCTGTGTCCCGAACTTGTTTCGGCGGACGACCCCGTTTACCAGAATACACGTCGTATGATATGGAGCGAGGACAACCCGTATTTCTTCACAGGTATGCTGAATGGTACCAAGGTGGGAGCCATAGGTTCGCCCCATACGGGATTGGGCATGGTGTGGCCCATGAGCATCATCATGAAAGGACTTACCAGCAATGACCGTCTGGAGCAACAGGAATGTGTGCGCCTGCTTGTCGAGACCGATGGAGGAACGGGATACATGCACGAGAGTTTCAATCCCGACAACCCTGCCAAGTTTACCCGCTCCTGGTTTGCCTGGGCCAATGGCCTGTTTGGCGAACTTGTTATCAAGGCATACGGACGTTGAGAACGTGAATGTGAAAACTGAAAACGTAACACCCAACAGTAGGGACGCAGCGGCTGCGTCCGGAATCAAGAGGAATGCCCTAAAGCGGACGCTGCAGCGTCCCTACCTCCAAAACTTAAACCATATAATATCTCATCGTTAACCCCTCATCCCTCACTGCTCACTGCTCACTGCTCACTGCTCACCGCTCACCGCTCACCGCTCACCCCTTAACCCCTAACACTTAACTAACCAACTATATGAACATGAAGAAAACAATCCATTTGTGCCTGGTGGCGCTCGTATGCTGTGCATTGCCTGCGTTGGCCGAAAACAGAGTCTATAAGGCTGCCGATTTGGGCCTTGTCCCCAATACGGGAAAGTCTATGTCTGCCCAAATGCAGAAAGCCATTGCCACTATACGCACTGAAATGAAGAAAGGTGACAAGGCCACCCTTGTCCTTGAGAAGGGCCGCTACGACTTCCATCCTCAGGATGCGTCCACTCGCAACTATTACGTTTCCAATCATGACCAGCCCCAGCCACGCCCTGTAGGCGTCCCCTTGGAGGACCTGCACGATTTCGTTTTGGACGGTCAGGGTGCAGAACTTGTGTTCCACGGTCGTATGATGCCCATGTCACTGGTTCGTTCTACGGATTGTACCTTGAAGGACTTTAGTATAGACTTTGCCAATCCCCAGATTTCACAGATTACCATTGTGGAAAGCAGTGCAGAGAAGGGCATCACCTTCAAACCTGCTCCTTGGGTGAAGTACCGCATTTCAGACAAGGGCGACTTCATTACCTATGGCGACGGTTGGTCTTTCCGCCATCAGTATGCCATTGCTTTCGAAGGGGAGACTCGCCACATCGTTTATAATACAGCCGACATGTATTGCCCCATTGCCAATGTGAAGGAAGTAGGGGAGGGATTGCTGAATGCTCCTGGTTGGAAGGATTCCCGACTGAAGCCCGGCACGGTGCTGGCACTGAGAAGTTGGGAACGTCCCTCGCCAGGTCTTTTCGTTACTCATTGCAAGGACACCAAGTTGCATAATATCAAAATGCATTATGCCGAGGGCATGGGATTGCTTGCTCAGATGAGTGAGAATCTCGACCTGGATGGTTTCTCTGTATGTCTGAAGGGCGATAATGATGCCCGCTACTTCACCACCCAGGCAGATGCTACCCATTTCTCGGGTTGCAAGGGTAAGATTACCTCTGTCAATGCTCTATACGAGGGTATGATGGACGATGCCATCAATGTGCATGGCACTTATCTGAAGGTTGTGAAGCGTGTTGATGATTATACTCTGGAAGGCCGCTACATGCACTCTCAGGCATACGGTTTCGATTGGGGTTACAAGGGTGACAAGGTTCAGTTCGTGCGCTCTGCCACCATGGAACTTCTCGATGGAGAAAATGAGGTCGTTGAGATTACTCCCCTGGATGCCACGGTGAAGGAGCAGAGAACAGGTATGGACGGTGCCAAGACCTTCCGCATCCGTTTCAAGAAGCCAGTGCCAGAGGAAATCTCCGAGAAGGCTGGCTATGGCATAGAGAATCTGACATGGACTCCTGAGGTATATTTTGCCAACAATACCATCCGCAACAACCGTGCCCGTGGCACTCTGTTCAGTACACCCAAGAAGGTGGTGGTGGAGAACAATCTCTTTGACCACACCTCCGGTTGCGCCATTTTGCTATGTGGTGATTGCAACGGATGGTTTGAGACCGGTGCATGTCGCGATGTGACCATACGCAAGAACCGTTTCATCAATGCGCTGACCAGTCAGTTCCAGTTTACCAATGCCGTTATCTCCATCTATCCCGAGATACCCAACCTGGACGGACAGAAGAAGCTCTTCCACGGAGGCAAGAAGACCGCCGTTCGCATAGAGGACAACGTATTTGAAACCTTTGATGCCCCCATCCTCTATGCCAAGAGTATCGACGGCCTGCTGTATCGCAACAACAAGGTTGTGAAGAACACCGACTACAAACCCTTCCATTGGAACAAGGACCAGTTCCTGCTCCAGCGTGTCAACAACGTAGAGATTGAAGACCTCTTCTTCTATCGTGGCGGCAACATCATCAAGGAGGTGAAGTTGAACAAGTAGGAAGTTAGGCAATCAACGGACTTTAAGTTCCTGTGTTTCAGGTCTTCAGAAGTTCTTGCCCTAAGGATAAAGGAGGTGCAGCGCCATCAGGGTTCTGCACCTCCTTTGTCTCTTTTTGCTTTCTATTTGCAACCCGTTTAATGCCATCTGGAAGCATGACCAGTACCATAGTGTTGTTACTGCAGTACCAGCACGTTGTTACTGCAGTACCGATATTGCTACATTAAAAACGGTACTGGAACTGCGCTTTTGCCTAATCAAATGATAGCGGTTGTCACCCCAATGAGACATACCCGAGTACCGAGGCAGGCACTCCAGTTCTTGCATATCTTTCTTCGGGAGGATATATATCAACATTATCTAAAATTCAGTTTCTAAATCTTTTCTTGCTTTTCTCAAGGGAATTATGTATCTTTGCACCGACGGACGTACTATCGTCAAGGTATAGAATCATTAACGAACAGCGAGTAACAGAGACTCGCAGCTAAACCATATAACAAGAGAACATGATAAAGCAGTTCCTGGGAATAGTAAAGAGATATTTCCAACCCTACAAGATTTATATCCTCTGGTCCATTGTGCTCAACTTCGTAGCGCAGTGGTTGAACGTATTCTCCTTCGTGGTGCTTATACCCATCCTGAATATCCTCTTCAAGATAGACCAGAACGTCTATACCTATCAAGAATGGACATGGAGCACACTGAACAAGGACCTGCTGGTGAACAATGCCTATGCTTGGGTGCAGGACATGATTGTTAATCATGGAGCATTCCTTACCTTGTGCCTGATGGGTGGAATAATGATTTTCATGACCTGCCTGAAATGTACCGGCTATTGGGCTGCCGCCAACATCATGATGCCATTGAGCACCGGTGTGGTACGCGACATACGAATGGATATGTATAAGAAGATCATGAATCTTCCCCTCAGTTTCTTCTCTGCAGAGCGCAAGGGTGACATCATCGTTCGCATGAGTAACGACGTACAGGTTGTAGAAAACTCCGTCACCTCCGCCATCTCTACACTTATACAGCAACCCATTGCCATCGTCATCTGCTTCATCACATTGTTTACAGTCAGCTGGCAACTCACTGTCTTTGTGCTTATCGTAGCACCTCCAGCAGCATGGCTCATGGGAACAATTAGCAAGCGGCTCAAGAGTCAGTCGGCTAACGTGCAGGCTGGACTCTCTGAGATAATGGCACAGATAGAAGAAACCCTCAGCGGCCTGCGTATAGTAAAAGCCTTCATCGCAGAGGAGAAGATGGCACGCCGCTTTAACTTCATCAACAACGAGTTTCGTCGTGGCATGATAAGCATGATGATGCGTATCAATGCTGCCCACCCGGTATCCGAATCCATGGGCACACTCATTATTATAATTGTGCTTCTCTTCGGCGGCTGGCTCATATTGAATGGCAATGGCTTCATTGATGCCTCCACATTCATCTTCTACATGGTAATCCTGTACAGTGTAATCAATCCCATAAAGGACCTTACACGTCAGTCTTATATGATACCCATGGGACTTGCATCCATGGAGCGTATAGATTACATCCTCCAGGCCGAAAATCCCATCAAGGAAATAGCAGAACCAAAGCCTCTTGACAACTTTGAGCAGGCAATAGAGTTCCAGGACGTAACCTTCTATTACAACGAAGGCAGGGATGTCCTCAAAAACATCAACCTCACTGTACCTAAAGGCAAGACCGTAGCCCTCGTAGGACAATCTGGTTCCGGAAAATCTACACTTGTAGACCTCATTCCCAGATATCACGACGTGCGCCAAGGAAGCATCCTTATGGATGGCAAGGACCTCCGGGAAGTACGCATCCATGACCTGCGTGCACTCATAGGAAACGTTAATCAAGAAGCTATCCTATTCAACGACACCTTCTACAACAACATCACCTTTGGTGTGGAGAATGCCACAATGGAGCAAGTGATAGAAGCGGCGAAGATAGCAAATGCTCATGACTTCATTATGGATACCGAACGTGGTTACGATACAATGATTGGTGACCGAGGAGGCCGTCTCTCTGGTGGTCAGCGCCAACGAGTCAGCATCGCTCGTGCCATTCTCAAGAATCCCCCCATCCTCATCCTTGACGAAGCCACCTCTGCTCTTGATACCGAGAGCGAGCACCTCGTCCAGGAAGCCCTTGACCGTCTGATGAAATCCCGAACAACCATAGCCATTGCCCACCGCCTCTCCACCATCAAGAGTGCCGACATCATCCATGTCCTGCACGAAGGTCAGATTGTGGAAAGTGGCCAGCACGACGAACTCATCGCCAAGAACGGCTACTACAAACGCCTCTACGATATGCAGCAGTTGTAAACCTTGAAATAGCAATATTCTGTATGAAAATACTATTAGGCACCCATTATCTGGCAAAGACTGGCGGAACTGAAAGTTATACTTATGCGCTGGCCATGGAACTGAAACGTTTGGGTCACGATGTGGAGTATTTTGCCATAGTGAGAGGACAAGTTTCAACCATGCTGGAAGAAAAAGGAGTGCCTTTCATGTCGGCCAACCACTACGACCTGATTCTTGCTAACCATACAACTGTGGTAGAGAAATTGTGGACTTTGGGATATACTCTGCAAACTTGCCATGGTAATATCGCAGAATTGGAACAACCCTCTCCATATGCTGATGCCTATGTGGCAGTTTCTGAAGAAGTCAGAAAACATCTGCAGGACAAGGGATACCAGGTATTGGGTGTCATACCAAATGGAATAGATTGCAAGAGGTTCTTCCCACGAAACCCCGTTTCAGACAAACTTACAACCGTACTTTCTCTATGTCAATCTGAAGAGGCAAATAAATTCATAAGAAAGTGTTGTGAACAGGCGAATATTAAGTTACTTTGTAGCAACAAGTTCACTGATAATGTCTGGTCAATAGAGGAACTTATCAACCAAAGCGATTTGGTCGTAGGTTTAGGTCGTTCTGCTTATGATGCAATGGCATGTGGTCGTTGTGTTTTGGTATATGATTATAGAGACTACATGGGAGAGTTCTTGGGAGACGGAATTCTTACGCCTGACAGTATCAATAAAAGCATGACCTGTAACTGTTCTGGTAGAGCAAATCGGTTGAAATACAATGAACAGGAATTCATTGCCGAGATGCAGAAGTATAGTGCTGAACTTGCTGATTGGAGTCGCGAATTTGCCATTAAGAACCTGAATATTGAAAAGATAACAGCTACATACTTGAATATGTGTGAAAGCATTGACATCAAGCGTCAATACACCAAGTTAAAATTGGACATGTTCAAATTGAAGACTGAATTTATGCAGGACTTGCAGGCTAACCAAAGCATTACGACCGGGTTGAATGCTCAATTAACCGAGCATCAATATCAAACAGCAAATATTATTGCCAGTTATAGAGCAAAGGGGCAGAAACATCTTAAGGTTATACGTGCTTTAGTTTATTTGAGTATCGTATTGCTCGCAATAGTCTTAGTACTCATTCTCAGAAGTTTATAAGGATAATTGTATAACACACTCATATAGGGTAGAATCATGAAAGTAAGTATAATTACCATATCATATAATGATCTGGCAGGTTTGAAGAGAACCTATGAAAGTATTCGCAGGCAAACGTTTGTTGATTATGAATGGATTGTTATTGATGGCGGTAGTACAGACGGAACCAAAGCGTTTCTAGAAGACCACGCCCAAGAACTTTCTTTTTGGTGTAGCGAACCAGATAAAGGAGTTTATAATGCACAGAACAAAGGAACGCTACATGCCAAGGGTGAATATTGTATATACATGAATTCTGGCGATTCTTTTTTTGCAGACGATGTACTAGAGAATATCTTTAAAGAGAATCATGACGCAGATGTTATATATGGCAATTGGATGCTCGTATTTGAGGATGGGGAAACTCGTGTCGGACCTGCTCCGAAGGTAGCGGATTTGGCATACTTCTTTGATGACAATATGTGCCACCAAGCTATGTTGATTAGGACGGAGGCTGTGAGAAATCGTCCCTATGATGAAAGTCTGCGTATCTATGCTGACTGGGAGGAGTGGCTTGCTTTGTACATGCAGGGCAAAGTTTTTGAGAGAGTAGATATGATAGTGTGTAACTTCATGGTGGGTGGTCTCAGTACAGGCGACAATGCTTCCGAGAAGCTGAAACGTCAACGTAAGGAAGAGATAAAGCTCATCAATGAGAGGTATTATCCAGAAAGATGGAGAGACACCATGAAACGAGTTGCTCCTGCACTTCGCGAATATAGTCATCTAAAGAACTGGATGGAGAATTCTACTACGTCTTCATACAGCACAGCGTTATACGAAAGAGAGTATCTTTTAAAAAAGCGCAAGAAACATAATAAGATTATACGTATACTTATATATATAAGCATCCTGATGCTAATTACAAACATTCTGTTGCTGTCCACTTTATGGTATCAATAACAGACGAAAGAACATAAGTATAATAATGTCAAGAATACCATCTATAGAAGAACTGTCAGAACTGGTTATCCAGAAACAAACAACTCAGAAGGGGAAAGATAAGGAAGAGGTCTTGCCTAATACTGTTTTAACTCAAGATAAAGAGTTTGAAGTTGATGTTACAGTTGTGACAGTATGTTTCAATCCTCTTAAGGAAGGAAGGAAGGAACTCTTTCTAAAGAACCTTGATTCTGTGCAAGCGCAGGAGAATATAAGGCTTGAGCATTTGATTATTGATGGCCATTCATCTGATGGAACGTTTGAATGGATAAAGAGATACAATAATCACAAGCACGATATTCGTATTCTAAGTAAGGACGATAGCGGCATTTACGATGCGATGAATCGTGGCATCGCTTTAGCAAAAGGTAAATACATAATATTCCTGAACAGTGACGATTATTTTCACGATAATTACGGAATGAATGTTTCTTTTTCAAGAATAGAGAAGCTTCAATGTGAATTTTCCTTTGCCCCTATTTGTTTCAGTGACTCATCTATCCGTCATCATCCACAGCTTGCGCCACAGAAACGCCTTCATCATTTCCTTATCAGTTGGCCCGCCTCTCACCAGTCTATGCTAACTAAGCGCTCCTCTTTAATTTCTTTAGATGGTTTTGACACCACATATCGTTCTGCTGCAGACTACGACCTTTTATTGCGCATGATTATATCCGGAGCCAAGGGATGTTACGTACCGCTTGCATTCTCTACTTTCACATTGGGTGGTTTCTCCTGCTCTCCAGAAAACAGCACACTGATAAGAGAAGAGTGTGCTCGTAGTTTACAGGATTTCTACCGTAAGTTCTATTCTGTAAATATGAGTCAAATAGAAGTAGAGAAGATTTTTAGTAATAGAGTCTATCCACGTAAATATAAGGATATATATGTCAAGTCGCAAAGACTGATAAGGGAACGTTTCATTGGAATTCCGCAAGGTCCCATAAATTGGGCCTCTCAATGTTTCAATTTTATAAAATACTATCTTAAATGTATCAAGTCAAGAGAATAGCGGTATTGACGATGGTTCGCAACGACGACTTCTTCCTGCGCAAGTGGGTAGAATATTATGGTCGTGAACTTGGAAAGGAGAACCTATACATATATTATGATGGGGAGGACCAAACGATTGCCGACTTTTGCCAGGGGACCAATGCCTTTTTGCATCCCAAGATTGGAACACAGGTGGTTGCGGCGGAGAAAGCAAGGCTGAAATTCCTCTCTGAACGTGCCGCTGAACTTTTTGCAAAGGGATATGATTTGGTCATAGGGGTAGATGCCGACGAGTATATTGTAGTAGACCCCAAGCTCGGTATAGGACTTAAGGAATACCTTTCACAACAGAATATTGATGTTAGCCTTTCGCCTCTTGGACTTGACTTTGGGCAGAAGTTAGGGGAGGAACCTGATTTATCAAATAACGAGCCGTTCCTTTCACAGCGGCACTATGCCCAAATAGGAACTCGCTATACAAAACCATCCATTATAGCAGAACCGTGCAGATGGGGTAGCGGTTTCCATCGTATCAAGGGACATAACTTCCATATTGCTACTGACCTGTATCTTATGCATTTTGGTTATTCGGACAGCAAGATTCTTGAATCGCGACTTGCAGATGCAGACCGTGTGGCTCAGGGATGGGAAAAGCATATTTATAAGCGTAGCCGAACTATAAGGCTTGTAACAGAACAAAAGGCGCATGATTTTGACACATGGACTTGTTTTGCGCGCAATTGCCAAACTTTCTGTCGTCCGATATATGCATTCAATAAACCTGCGATGTTTGAATTGAAAATTGTTGTTAAGATTCCAGAAAGATTTGCCAATGTCCTTTGATTTCTCTTCTTCCAATTCATTTCAGGATGCTGTTAGTCTTAAATCTGCCAGTCCTGATGTAGCGACTCAACCCCTCATAAGTGTTGTTACTGCATGCTTCAATCCCTTGAAGGATGGGCGTAAGGATTTGTTTCTTAAAAGTCTTGATTCGGTACAGCAGCAGATAGGGGTAAGCTTGGAACACATCATCGTGGATGGGGCTTCAACCGATGGTACATTAGAATTTCTGCAAGCATACAACAACAAACATCATGGCATACGTATCCTCTCCATGCCCGACTCAGGCATATACGAGGCTATGAATCGTGGAATTGCCCTTTCACGGGGAAAGTATGTCATATTCCTCAATACAGACGACTTCTATCATCGCACAGATGGCTTGCTCCTCTGTGCTGAAGCATTAGACAAGTATAAATGTGCTTTTACATTTGCCCCCATAAATCCTGTGGGTCCGCATACGCGTCATAGTCCTCATCGCCATCCGCAACGTAGTTTGCATAAGTTTTTCGTATTCTGCACGCTCCCACATCCGTCTATGATGTTTAGGAAGACTGCCCTTTTGGAAATTGGTGGCTATGACCAAAAGTATAGGCTTGGGGCAGATTACGACATGATGCTACGTCTTTTGGCAAAAGGGTATAAAGCTTGCTTTGTTCCAGTAAACTTTGTCACTTTTATTGCAGAAGGTTTCTCGGTAAGGAATAAGGAACTCAAGATTAGGGAGAAGAATGAAACCATCCGTAATATACATCTTGAATGTTTTGGCGTGGAGTTGTCGGATAGCGAGTCACAATTTCTTGTCTCAAAGGAGTATTATCCTCGGAAGTATCTTAATCTGTATGTAGAGGTACAGCGATTCATAGCAGAAGCTTTTTGCGGACTTCCGCAGGACTTGTTGAATAAGGGTGTACGCCGATTCAATTATTTAAAATATTACCTGAAGAGTTTCTTTTCCTTTTCATGAACCTTATGCATGAAAGGTTCCATAAAGTTTTGTTCCCATGCTGTGCGCTTTGAGTCAGGTGCTGTGGCATACAATTTTATTCCAGCCTCAACTCCTTTCCTGAGACTCTCTATCTTATGTGCCTGCTCTGCAGAGAGGATATAGCTGTTGGGATTTGGGTAGTAGAAATATAATGGAAGATTAAGGATGGTGCACCGGTTTATATGTAATAATACTTCGCTCCACCATGGGAAGTCCTCATAATTGATTCCCGTGATGAAGGAGATGTTGCGTATAGTGTCTGTCTTGTACATGCACCTCCACACCTGGCAGTGCTTTACTGCCCAACGTGCATCTATATTTTTGGGATGTGACCATTCCGTAGCATAGTCAAATATGTTATCCGTAATTCTGTATGGTGGATTTTTGTAAGTACGGAAGCATGGTTTAGATTCTGGTAAGTGCAGGAAATGCAGGATTAGGTTTTTAGTACGGTATACTCTGTCGTATGTAAATGCAACAAGGTCAGAACTGTCACGCTGTGCCGCCTGTATGCAAAGTTCCATGAGCTGTGGATGCAGGAAATCGTCAGAATCAAGGAATAGCAGGTATTCTCCAGTTACGTACTCCATACCTACATTACGTGCATCGGAAAGGCCTCCGTTCTCCTTGTGTATTACTTTGAAGCGCTCATCCTTTTGTGCATATTCATCGGCGATACTTCCACTCTTGTCTGTACTGCCATCATCCACCAGGATTGCTTCCCAATCGTGGTAAGTCTGGGCAAGTATGCTGTCAAGGGCCCTTGCCAGATACTTTTCAACATTATAAATGGGTACGATAACGCTTATAAGACTCATGGTTGGGTGTTGTATTTATCCAGGATATTTGAAACGAACATTTGGATTTCATCGAATATTTCGTCCGTAGCCTTGTCCAGTGATCCAAAACAGGCGAAGCATATTTTGCTGTCTATTCTGGTTATCTGGTGGAGTTTTCTTTCAAGGCGTTTTGTACTCGGGCTTGGCATATATTCCATTAGAACATCTGTTTCTGGGATAATGTGCAAGCGTCCTTCCTTTCGGAGTAGCATATATAAGAGTTCGTCGCTACGGAAATGCTCGGTGCTACGGAAACGGTTGCGTATATTCTGTACGAGTCTTTCTTGATTCCCTTCGTAGTATTCCTTCAGTCTGCTGCGAAGCATGGGGTGCGGGGTATGCGACAGACGAACAAACAATCTGTCTCCTCCTGCAATCTCTGCGGCATCCATCATTTGCTTAACATGATTTACCCTACACGCATGTCCGGTTATGTATTTGAAGAAATATCTAAGTTTTGTCCAGGATAATGATGCCTCGTGCCCATGACAATTTATGTGTCCTTCTTCGGGAAAGAACACATCTGCACTTATGTTACGGCAAACCAATAGGTCATCATTGAAATAAATGAAGTGTTCGCTCAGATCCGGTATCCTCCACAACATAGCCTCTATACTTAGAGAATTGAATGTGGGCAGATATTGTTCAAATCCCCTAAATATGACTTTGTGGTCAACGATTTCCACCGGTATCTGACTCTTTACATTTGGATTCTGTCCGTCTGTTACAATGAATATACGGCGGACCCATGGCATGAACTTATTAATGGAACGTACACACCAATGTATTTCTCCTCTATCAATGTAGCGCGTTGTCCCTGCAATGTTGTCGTCCATAAGTGTCGCATCTCCTTGCATGAACAAGGCACGCTTAGCATTTAGTGCAGAATCGTTACCATCCACCCAGGTTATGACTACATCTACGTCAAAGGTACCTCTTTCGTTCATATACAGTCCCATTTACACCAACGGTTGTGCGACCATAGCCATATCTCTGGTTGGCGGCGGATAGTCTTTTCCAACATGCGGAAATAAGTTAAAGACAAAGGATAATTGCGTTCTTTAAATTCCTCTGGAACATTCATTTCGCAGAAGGTGAAACGGTATTGCCCACGAGATGTTTTCTCTACATCAAGATAGACCAGCTCGGCATTGATTTTTTTTGATAATTCCTCGGACAATGGCATAATGGGAGTCATTTGGTTCATGAAGAGCATGCCATCCTTAGCTTTTGTGCCTGTGATTCTCTGGTCCTGTATAAACCCGCATAGGAAAGTCTTACCCTCTGCATACCATTTGAGCATAGTACGAACAGACTGTTTTGTTTCCAGTTGTTCCGTATTCCAACGGCTGCGGACTTCATGCATTAGGGAGGAGAAGTACGGGTTTTCTATTTGCTTGTATATCTCGGCACTTTTCTTGGGATTATTGTACCTGACACATACCTCTTGCACCCATTCCCAGCAGCCAAGGTGTCCCATGAGCATGAACACATTCTTGCCCTCTGCCGCGATGCGTTCCGGAAGTTCATAGTTTACGACTTCCACACGGCGTAGCATTTCCTTGTCTGATATGTTCAGACACTTGAAAGACTCAATAAAGACATCGCACAGGTTTCTGTAGAAGGCCTTCTCTATGCGGACAATCTCTTCCTTGCTCTTTTCCGGGAAGGAGCAGGTCAGGTTTTCCCTGACCAGACGTCGTCTATACCTTATTATATAATATACTGCGTAATATGCAAGATTGCTAATCAGATACAGGACTTCTAAGGGCAAGCCTGCAATGAATCGCATTATGTGGTGTTTCTTTTTTGTTCCGTTCTTATTCATTTACTTACGGTTTCTGCCAAATGTTTTCTTAGCAAAGTTACAAAAAAGAAATGAACAAGAGAGCCGTACTCATCGTTTTTTTTGACTAAAAGTAAATTGCACTGCTTGTTTGTAACCTGTGCAGGCCACTTTCGCATCATTACGTATTTTCTCTGGACTGTTTTCTTTCCCGAGCTTCTTCCGCATGAAGTACAAAAAATGCCCTCCCGAGGACGGACCTTGGTCCTCCCGAGGACCGGGGCGAAAGAACCGGGAACTCTCGGGTCGGTCCTCGGGAGGACCTGAAATGGGGTGTTAAGGGGGGCAATATTCTGTTCAGCGTATCACCTTTTTGCCGTTCATTATGTAGATTCCTTGTTTCGGGGTGTCGTGCATGCGACGTCCCTGCAGGTCGTACAGAGTGCTTGGCTGATTGTTTTTCTGCCAGTGGTAGTCTTTTCCTGCCTCTTCTATACCAGTCTGGGTGTTGTCTATGACCATCATGTCGTCTATGTACAGACGGCAGTCTGCCGACAATGTTATCTTGGCATCACCGCTTCCGCTCACCTCTGTTGAGAACTCCGTCCACTCCTGGGCATTCATGGTGAAGGATGTCTTGGATATGGAGATAGCAGGATTGTCCACAGACAGGTTCAGCTTCATAGTGCCCTCTTGTGCATACGGAGCCACTCTTATCGTCATCGTGCATGAACCGTTGAACGCTATTGTAGGAGTGGTCACTTTTTCTGGCGCCATATTGCCAAATCTGGCACAGTGGCGGCCACCTTTCATGTAGGAAGCGTTCCATCCTTCATTGTCGGGGCGGAATGTCCCTACACCAACCCTGAACGCCAGCCAGTTGTTGTCATTTGCCCCTGTGCCGTCACAATCGTCAAAGGATTCCGAAAACAGTACAGAGCGGTCAGCAGAGCAAAGGTCACCAAACACAAACGACATGTTGCCATTTTCTTTTCTGGCTATGCGGTTCAGGCGTATGTTCATCATCTTGGTGCCGTCTGTATTGGCATTGTGCAACATTGCAGCAGGAATGCTGTAATTGGACAGTACATTCAGGTTGTTGTAAGGGTAGGGGTCTGTAGTCTCGTTTCTGTCGCCTTCGGTATTGTCGGCATGGAATATGGTCAGTCGCTGGTGGTCGTTAATACCGTTCTTGAAGGTGTTGGGGGCATTGTAGTAATTAAATATCTCCTCGTCGTAGTCCACATGCAGTATCAGTAATCCTTCGCCAGGGATGTGCCTGTCCCAACCGCTTTTTTTGCGATGTTCCACCATGTAGTATTCGTTCCGGTAGGCAGGATTATATATGATATAGGACTCTCCGCCTTCGTTCAATGGTTTCATGTCCTTGATGACAGCATCACCATTCAATTCTCTTGGCTCCAGCCATCCGGCCATCATCTTTTCCCAGCTGGTGTATCCGGCAGGTGTGTATCCATTGTTGTTATAGCTGCCGCTGTTCATCAGGTCCCACGTGCCCATGCCATAGTTTGCTGCCGTGTTTCCACTGTTTCCAGACGTATCATACATGTCTGGCAAGCCCAGGCAGTGCGAGAATTCATGGCACAGAGTGCCGATGCCTGCAGTTTTGCCATTCTGGTTCACTTCATTGGAACAGGCATATGTGTCAATGACTATACCATTCTTTTCTATGGGTTTGTATCCGCTCTCCTTTACGTATCGGAGATTATGCTTGTGAGGCCATATTGTATTGCTGCCGGCACCTGTTGCCTGTCCTCCACCGGCATAGATGAAGTAAACCTGTTCCACCTCGTTGTCCCCATCCCAGTCATATTCTGACCACTCTATTTGGTCAGACACCATATTTATGGCACTTACCAGCATGGAACCAACATTGACATCGATTTCGCCATTACTGCCGTCTTGGCCATAGAATGCATATTCGTCCAGCATCTTTACAGGTCCTGCGACGTCAAATCTCAGGTCAAACAGTCCGTAGCTTTGTTCGTAGAAGTAGTCGTGTACGCTGCCATTCTGCATGCCATCGTTGAAGCCTTTCTCGTTTGCCAGCTGCGTATAGTATTCCTGTGGAGAATTCATGGCAAATCTTTTATCTTTGAACTCCACCAATATTATAAGCCCTTTCTTCTGGCCTATGAATTGACCCTTCCGTCTTTTGTCAGCCAATGTTCTTGCTTCGTTCCTGCTGCCATGAATCAATGTGCGGAAACGCTTGCAATATGCCAGAGAGTCTATTGTCTTGGGTGAGGTGGGCATCAGTACTCCCTCACGTTCCAGGTACATCGCTCCTGTCGCAGACTTCCAGTATTGCACAAATTCATCGCCAGAGAGTTCTACCCTGATTTCTGTCCCGTCTGCCAGTTTCTTCGTTTGCCACAGACCAGGCAAGGCTCTGTCTGCAAACATGTCTATGCTCATAAGGAAAGCCAAGACTGTTCCCAACACTATTTTGCTCTTATCCATGATATTTCAAGTTAATTATTTGCTCCATGCATGCTTGTAAATAAAATAACGGGAGCGAACCAATGCTCAGGTTCACCCCCGTCATATATTTCATGTATAGTGAAGGGTCGTATTAGTTCTTGACCATCTTGGCAATGACACAACGTTCCCACCAACTGTATAATTGACCATCAACAACAATGAGCATACCGAATTTTGGAGTTGCCTCGAATGTGATTTCTGTCATATCCTCATTCCACACACCCTTGATGGATGTGGCACTCGTCATAACCTTGTTATCCTCTGTTATGCCATACAGATGGATGTCGCCAATGAAACTGCCGAAATTTACTCCTTCTACAGAAACGTAGGGCATTGTGAATGCCACGTAACCTTCCTCGGTCTCGGCATTGTAAGAGTAATCCAGACGGGCAGTCATGAATTCGTAGCCACTCAAACCTGTAACTATAGTGTATTTCTCGTATGCATCGCCACCTTCTGTGTCGGTAATCACATTTACATTCCACGCCATAGGACCGTCATAGTCGGATACGATCTGCAATTGCCATGCACCAGCCAATCTGTCGTATGGATTGCTGTCGTTGTCCTTCAGCGTTACCAGAGTAGTGTTGTTTTCCTGGTCCAGTGTTGCACCATTCACACTGATGATGGTTACTTCAAACTCTCGGTTATAGTTGATCTCTGCGTCATCTATAGCCTTGATTTCAATGTTGCCGCCATTGTCTTCGTTGCTGATGTTGATAACCTTGCTTGTTACCATATAGTGTACATCCTCCTCTGCAGACAGAGTCTTCTCTGTAGCTTCTGCAGACTTGACCTCCACCGTTACCTGTATTGGGGCATTGCGTTCGCCAGTTACGGTGATAGGCAGTTGGAATAATCCTTGGGCTTCACTTACCCTGAGTGTTGCCTGTGCCACGCTCACAGTTGCACCTTCTGTAGTGTTCCACTCCTCCTTTTCTGCACATGCAGAGAAGATCAGCGCAGTTGCTGCAAGCATAAATATCTTTGAAAATTTCATAATTGTTCTGTTTGTTCCTTATGTTAGATTAATAACCGGGATTCTGCTGTCCTTCCAGATTGGGATTAGAGTCCATTTCTGTCTTGGGAATAGGCCATGTGAAGCGGTAGTCTGTACTCAGATACTTCATTTCACGTCCAGCTGCAACAATGACATTGTCAAGGGCTGTGTTCTCATCATGGCTGCCATAGCGTTCAAAACCCAATCCCCAACGACGTAGGTCACTCATGCGGAAACCTTCGCCCAGCAATTCACATTCGCGCTCTGCTTTGATTTCGTTCAGGATAATGTCGTTATTGTAGTTGACGGTCTGGTAATTCTCTATGCGGTTTGCACGAAGTTCGTTCAGGTATTTGTTTGCTTCAGCACCAGGGATATTAGCACCGGCCTCGGCAGCAATAAGATATTGCTCTGAAAGACGGAACAGTTTGGGCATGTTCACATAGTTGTTGTTCTCGGTCGTACGCAAGGCGGGGTTGCCTGGGTACTTCAGGAAAACAAATGCACTGTACTTTGAACCCTCGATGTCCAGATTCCATAGTTTGAAGTAAGTGTCGAAACGAACGTCGCCATCGCGGGAGCAGCTCTTCAAGGTGGCGAATGTGGGTATGTAGTCGGCAGTAGTCTCGTTTGTGCTGGCAGTGTAAGCAGAACCGGTAGATGCAAGACCTTCCTGCTTGCTCATGAAGCTACGCATGATTATCTCGTTGCTCTCATCCTTAACCCACATTGAGGGATAGTCCTGGATTGTAGCCAAAGTGTAAACCTTAGAGTTGATAACCTCAGTGGCCTTTGCATAAGCTACCTCATAGTTGCCCTTAACCAAGGCCACACGAGCCTGCATAGCAGCAACTGCGTATGAAGAGAGATAAGTGGCATTGGGAACCACGTTGGAGGGGTCTGTGCTCTCATACACCTTCAAGCCATTGTATGCAGCCTCCAGGTCAGACTCAATCAAGGCGTATGTTGCTTCCAGAGAGCTGCGGCTTGGGTATGCCTCTACATCGCCGGTGGGATTGTACTTTGTTACCAGCATGGCACCAGTACCTTCCTTGCTGGCATCAACCTTGGCATAGGGTTGAGAGAAGTGGTCTGCCAGGAAGAAGTAGCAGTATGCACGCAGGAAGTGTCCCTCTGCCTTATAACGCTCAATGGCTGCGCTCTCTTCTTTTGTGTATGTATCTGATTGTGCCATATCGCCAGCCTTCTCAATCAGGTAGTTTGCAGTAGCAATACGGCTGTAGCAGCTTGCAAACATGCTCTCTATGTCGCCATCGGAAGAGGTAAACAGACCGTTGGAGAAAGTGCCCACACGGTTGCCGTTATTCACAAGACCATGGAACTGGTCCATCTGGATGTCCTGGTATGTAATCCATGCACCGCTGTTCATGCCACGAAGACCGGTGTAGACTCCATTGCGAAAACGCTCCAGGTCTTTCAGGTTTTGGACTGCTGATGTCTCGTCCAGGCTGCCATAGGGCTTCTTGTCCATATCGCATGAGGAGAGAAGGCCAAGACCCAGCATCAGCATCAATGAAATATATATTTTCTTCATATTTTTATGCTTCTTATTTCCTTAAATGATTTGATTTGCCATTAGAATGTCAACTCCATACCGAATACGAACTGACGGGTGTTGGGGTAGTTGAACTGGACGAGATTGATGTCGGGTTCGGGGTCGTAACCAGAGAACTTGGTAGCCGTGAAAAGGTTACGTCCTATGAAGAATACCTTGGCATCCTGGATGCTCTTGGTTTCCTTCATCCACTTTTTGGGGAAACTGTACTGGATAATCAGGTTCTTCATTCGAAGGAACGAAGCATCTTCCAGCAGGTGGGTGTCGAACTCAATCTTCTCTCCATATTTTGGAATGTCTGTGATATCGCCGGGCTTGGTCCAGATGTTCAGCATCTCTACGGCCTGGTTGAAGGATGTTCCCTGGTTGGCATTCTTCAGGAAGTAGTTGTCGTTGTTTATCATGTATTTGCCTGCCTGCCATGCAAAGTCTGCAGTGATAGAAAGACCTTTCCATGAGAAGCTGGTGCCGAAACCGCCGCTCCAGGGTGCATAGCGCTGCTTGCCAGTGAACTTGGCGTCGCGCTCCTCGTTGAAGATCTTGGTCAGGTTTCCGTCCTTGTCGTACCACATGGGCTTGCCGTCACGAGAGTCAACTCCGGCGTACTCAACGTAATAGAACTCACCGTAGGGCTTGCCAACCTCCAGTTTCAGGCCAGTATTGGCGATGATGTACTCGTCACGACCGGCAAACAGTTCGGTAATCTCATTCTTGTTGTAGTTGACATTAGCCTTTATTGACCAGTCAATATCTTTGGTCTTGATGATATTCACGTTGATGTCTGCATCAAAGCCCTTGTTGACCATGGCACCGATGTTGCCAATACCAGAACCGAAACCTGTTGTAAATGAATAGGGGATAGGCATAAGCATATCAGAGGTTCTTCTGTGGTATCCGTCGATATTCAGGGTCGCACGATTCAGGAAGGCAAAGGTTACACCAGCATTGAAAGAACCAACCTTCTCCCAAGTAAGAGTGCTGTTGCTTGGGCTGGATATACCCATGGAAGATACTCCGTTGTACATGGCGCCAGTACCAAACAGACCATAATAGTCATAAGAGCCTGCGCCTGTAGAGTTACCTACCAGACCATAGGTGGCACGCAGCTGCAGGTTGTCCAGCCACTTCACGTTCTTCAGGAAGTTCTCTTTCTTCATATCCCACATTGCACCAACGGAATAGAAGTGGCCCCAACGATGATCCGGAGCAAACTTGGAACTTGCATCAGCACGGTAGGATGCATCCAGATAGTACTTGCCCGCATAGTCGTATGTCAACTGGGCAAAGAGTGAATTAAAGCTCTCCTCTGCACGTGAATTGCTCACATTAGAGATTGCAATTGTTGTACCATCTGTCAAGCGCATTTGGCGGGTGTCTGTCTGGCCTTGGGTGCCAAGTCCGAATGAATGGCTTCTTGAGAAAATAGACTCCTCACCAATCAGGGCACTGAAACTGTGGTCGTTAATCTTCTTGCGATATTCGGCGGTGTGAGTGAATGTGTATGAGCCATAGCGAGAGAAAGACTCCTGAGCCACACCGCTACGCGCAGCAACAGATGAACCCATTGGTGTCTTGAAAGCTTCAGATGGCAGGTTTATGTAATCCAGTGTGTAGTCGTATGCGTCCATAGACTGTTGTGCACGGATTGTCAGACCCTCTATGGGATTGATTTGCTCGTATGCATTCAGCATCAAAGTCAGTCTGTTGCGAGAAAGTCTTCTGTTGTCGTTGACGAAGTAAGGGGTAGTGTAGCCGCTATACTTCAGGTATTCTGCACGATCTCCCCACACAATATTGCCGTTGTCGTCAAAAGTGTAGTAATTGGGTGAATCGTACGGCATGGACATACGGGCGAAGACCATAGGGTTTTGAAGGTAGATCTTGCTTTGGTCTGTAACCTCGTTGTTGTCCTTATAGCTGTGTGAGCCCAGGTTCAATTGAACGCCAGCCTTGAACCAGCGGTTCAGGCGTGCATCAACGTTTGCGCGCAAAGCCTCGCGATGCATTTCAGATTGGTCAATAAGACCGTCCTGGCTGTGATGGTTGAAAGAGAGATAGTAGCTGATGTGCTCGCTGCCGCCTGTTAGAGTTGCATCCACAGTGTAGGTGGGAGCGTTGCTGCTCAGAACCTCGTCGCGCCAATTGGTGCTGATGCCATAATTATTCACGAGATCTTTGATTTCCTGGCTCACTGGCTGGCCAATCAAGTCGCGGAACTGTATGTACTGCTCAGAGTTCATCAGCTCTATACCATCAGAAACAGGGGTAGAGAAACCCATTTGGGCCTTGACGCTCAGATTTGCCTTTTCGTTCAGTCTGCCCTTCTTGCTGGTGATGACAATAACACCATTGGCAGCACGCGAACCATAGATTGCAGTAGAGGCAGCATCTTTCAGCACGGTGATATTCTCAATGTCACCAGGGTTCAATGTATTGAACATTGTGGAGGAGATAGGGGCGCCATCCAGTATGAACAGGGGAGTACTGCTTGAATTGATAGAGTTGATACCACGCAAACGTATGCTTGCACTTGCCGAGGGATCACCGCTTGAGGTCAGGACGCTCAAACCAGAAACTTGACCAGCAAGAGCATCGGTGAAGTTGGGGGTAACGGCCTTTTCCATCTTCTTGTTGTCCACAGTCACTACCGAACCTACGAGAGAACCGATTTTCTTGGCACTGCCATAACCGGTAACAACCAGTTCTTCCATCATTTCCTCGGCGGCAAGCATCTTTACAAACATGCCGTTCTTGGCGGGACGTTCAACGCTTTGCATGGCAATGTAAGAGAACACGAGAGTGGTGCCGGCCTCGGTGTTGATCTTGAACTTGCCATTCAAGTCGGTCACGGCTCCGGCCTTGCCACCCTTCACCTTTACAGATGCGCCGATGAGGGGCTCACCATCAGCGGCAGACACTACTGTACCGGTGATAACTGTCTGTGCCCAGGCTGCAATTGTGGCAACCATGCACAG
>ERZ808043.13-NODE-13-length-98222-cov-9.194895_pt1 | contig 98222 bp, 99 predicted proteins | sample MGYA00380194_ERZ808043 | MGnify/ENA primary metagenome ERZ808043 (study PRJEB31490, sample SAMN06133370) | cow dung metagenome | isolation source: H3 | host: cow | place: China: Chengdu | collected 2015-05 ...
ACACGAAATAACAAAAAATAAGCTCCGCAAATTCTCCACGTCAGAAATATGTCTCAAAAATATGTGGAAATTTGGGAACCATCAAAAAGCAGCCTGAAAGTGTTAAATTTTAGAATGTATTGATAATTAAAGGTTTATATTTGGTTATTTCTGAATAGTTTTGGTTGTTTAGGGCTTCTAAATACAACTAGAGAAAGCATTATCCCCTATGCTCGTCACACTATTAGGGATAGTAACCGAGGTCAAACCTGAACAAACATAAAAAGCATAATCCCCTATGCTCTTCACACTATTGGGGATTACTGTCTGTTTACAACCAGCAATTAAGGTACTTGTTGCTGTTTCTATAATGGCGTTGCAGTTGTTTCGAGAGTCATATACAGAATTTCCTTCCTTCACTATAATAGAAGTCAAACCAAAGCAATCAGCAAAAACCATTTTCCCTATGCTCGTCACACTATTGGGGATAGTAACCGAGGTCAAACTATAACAATATTCGAAAGCACGATCCTCTATGCTCTTTACACTATTGCCGATAGTAACCGAGGTCAAACCAGAGCAACTATCGAAGGCATACCTGTCTATACTCGTAACACCATCGGGAATAGTAACCGAGGCCAAACCAGAGCAACCATAGAAAGCAGCCTCCCCTATGCTCTTCACACTATTAGGGATAACCGTTGTTTGACAACCCGAATGCAGAGTATTTGTGGCGGTTTCTATAATGGCGTTGCAGTTGTTTCGAGAGTCATATACAGAATTTCCTTCATCCACTACAATTGAGGTCAAACTGGAGAAACTAAAAGCCCTCTCCACTATGCTCGTCACACTATTGGGGATAGTAACCGAGGTCAAACCATAGCTACCTGAGAAAACACTCTCCCCTATGCTCGTCACACTATTGGGTATAGTAACCGAGGTCAAACCATAGCAATGAGAGAAAGCACGATCCCCTATGCTCGTCACACTATATGCATTGTCCCCGTACACCACGGACTCAGGGATAACAACTACACCATAATACTTGCCACTGCTCTTCGCTTTAACAGTAGCCTGCTTTGTCTCTGCATTAAGGTCATAGTTTATCCCATTAATCTCAACCTCTACCGCCAGCATGGGCAGGGACATGAGCACCGCCAGGGATAGGAGCAGTACCCGCAAGGAATTGTGTAATTGTCTTTTCATATTTAATATTGTTTGTTCTCGCTCAAAAATCCCGCAATAAAGACGTTATCATAACGTAAAACCACGGGAACATGGCACAAATATACAATAAAAAATACGAAAGACACCAAACAATAAGAATATAAGTGCAACAACAGTCCTTTTAGCACCAGCAGGGGAATTATTCCTCCAGCAAACGCTCCAATACCTGGACAAGACCATCTGCAGAGGCATCCGGAGCCACAATATCTGCCACCTTGCGCACATCGGGATGAGCATTTCCCATAGCTATACCTATGGAGGCAAGGCGAATCATACCCATGTCGTTATGTCCGTCGCCTGCGGCAATGAGATTGTCGTGCGTAAGTCCTAAATGGTCAAGCAAACGAACAAGAGCATCGGCCTTGTCGGTACCACGACGCACCACCTCTAGAAAAAAGGCATCGCTGAGATAGGCATCGGCTATGCCGTACAAGCGGGCAGAAACCTCGCGCTGAAGAGCGGGCATACCGCACGGACAGCCAGTGATGATACATTTGGGCATAGGCTTGGGCAAGGACATGAAGTCCGAAACCTCGCGCACCGGCATGCCATTACGGGCGTGCGACACCTGGACATAAGGGTCGGAAGCATCCTCGGTACAGATCTCATCGTTGATATAGGTAAGCATGGTATGCCCTGGGCGCCTGCCACATTCTACCACTACGGGCAATGCCTCGTCCGGTAAACTGGCAGTATAAAGTACATTGCCAGTAGCATAGTCAGCAAGACACCCTCCATTGAAACCGATGATATAGCCACCAAACTCGTCCATGCCCAACAGTTCTGCCACAGGACGAATTCCCAATGGCGGACGTCCCGAGGCTATGCAAAGACGCATGCCCCGACGCTGAAGTTCCCTGACCACCTCTATGGTATAATCGGAGATACTGCCGTCGGGACGAGCAAGCGTTCCGTCTACATCAAGTGCCAAGAGAGACGGAAAACGAATATCGGACTTGCGTAGCTTGCTGAGCGAAGGCGAATAAAACGGAAAACTATTTGCCATAGAAATAATAAATTTATTCGGAGTCCTCGGAGTATTCGGAGTCCTCGGAGTATTCGGAGTATTCAGAGTATTCAGAGTATTCAGAGTATTCAGAGTATTCAGAGTATTCAGAGTCCTCAGAGTATCCCCCCTCTGCTCCAGTTCACCGCTTCCTCAACTCCCAAAACGCCACACTTGCCGCAGCTGCGACATTGAGGGAATCCACTCCATACGCCATAGGAATCTTGACAACAAAATCGGCAGCCTTTATCGTCTCATCGGGCAAGCCCTCGCCTTCAGTACCCATAATGATGGCAAGCCGTTCCTGCTGACGCAGGACGGGGTCGTCTATGTTTATACTTCTGTCCTCCAAAGCCATGGCACAGGTACTGAAACCAAGTTCTTTGAGTTGGCTATAATCCTCCAGCCATGTCCAAGGCACAAGGAAAACACTGCCCATGGACACGCGAATGGCACGTCGGTTCCAAGGATCGCACGAATTTCTTGTTACCAGCACTGCATCCATACCCAAAGCCGCGGCACTGCGGAAGATGGCACCGATGTTGGTTGCATCCACCACCCCATCTATCACCACCACGCGACGTGCATCGCTCAGAACCTGTTCCACAGGCGTTTCCATAGGACGATGCATAGCACATAGCACGCCACGCGTTAGAGTGTAACCCGTCAGCTTAGCCAAGAGTTCCCTGTCTCCGGTATATATTTCAGCCCCCTGTTCTTGCAAGCGTGCCACAATATCCCGGGCATCGCCATGGATGTGCTTCTCCTCACAAAGGAGCGACAAAGGGCGATATCCAGCATCCAAGGCAACACGAATCACCTTGGGGCTTTCTGCTATGAATATTCCACGCGAAGGGTCCAGACGGTTGCGAAGCTGAGCCTCTGTGAGTTGGCTGAACACCTGCACCCTGGGGTCATTTATATCAGTTATACTTGTTATCATAGTTATATGTATCATTCACTTATTGAAACGTGAGGCCAAGGCCCTAGCCACGGCATCTGCCATTGTCCATGCTGCCTGCAGATTGAAACCGCCAGTAACACCATCCACATCAAGTACCTCACCTGCAAAATATAGCCCTGGACATGTCTTACACTCCAAGGTATTGGAGTCAACACTACGAAGGCTTACACCTCCTGCCGTAACGAACTCCTCCTTGTGAGGCACACGACCGGTTATCTGGTAACGGTCAGAAGTTAGCACGCTTGCCAATCGGTTCATCTGCTTACGCCCCACTCCACTCCATCGCACATCGCGCCCAATTCCGGCACGCGACACAAGGAACTCCCAATGGCGGGAGGTTAGTTGCTGGGGATGTGTGTTGCACACCAGTTTCTGAGCGTTCTCCATGGCCATCGCATGCAAGAGGTCCATGGCATCATCCTCCGAAGTATCGCCCAACCAGTTCATCACCAAAGGTGCCTGGTAAGATTCTTCCGAGAGATGACGGGCGGCATAGGAGGAAAGGCGAAGGATACAAGGGCCAGACAATCCATTATGTGTAATGAGGGTTATGCCCTGGGCACGATACTTTGTTCCGGCAATTGTTGCAACACTGTCCTCCACCAAGGCTCCGCTCAACTGCTCAAGTCCGCTGGGTTCCAGACGCAGTGGGAATAGGGATGGTACTGGTGGCACTATCTCCACTCCTGCGGATTCCAACCATGAGAAGTTGCGCGAACCGCCAGTAGTGACCACTATCGCATCATAATCCCGAAGGTCTTCCAAACCAACCCTGTTTCCACAACGTATGTCCAGGTCTCGGCGTAATGTACTCACAATTTCCATAGCCCTCTGGCTTTGTGGGAAGACACACTCATCTTCCTGGGTAACAAGGCGCACGCCATGCTCCTCAAACCACGACATAGTGTCCCAATGGCTCCACGAGTGCATGAGGCGCTTCATCAGCTGATGGCCTCGGGGGTAGACTTCACGCAAGTCATTCACCAACTGGAATGAATTTGTTAGGTTGCATCTGCCTCCTCCTGTTATGGCAACCTTTTTCAGCGGACGGTCTTGCGCCTCGTAAAGAATTACTTCCACATCTGGACACAATTCCTGTATCCTCTGTGCCGAAAAGCACCCTGCTGCACCGGCTCCCACTATGGCTATCCTTTGCTTGAACATATTGCAAAGGTAGTAAAAAATACATGCGTTACAAGGCAAAAACTTCATTTTCCGCCATTCGTGGCTTCTTTTTCTTGCATTTATCCTATGAAATGCGTAATTTTGTGCTCAACTATGAGAATAGACATTATCACCGTATGCCCCGAACTGGTGCTTCCCTTCACCGAGGAGAGCATCGTGGGTCGTGGGCAGAAGAAAGGACTTGTGGAAATACATGTCCACAATCTGCGCGACTACTCCACCAACCGCTGGCGTCGTGTGGACGACTATCCGTTTGGCGGTTCGGCAGGTATGGTCATCCAATGCGAACCCGTGGACCTGTGCATCTCCAAACTGATGAGCGAGCGTCACTACGACGAGATCATCTTCACCGCCCCCGACGGCGAGCAGTTTGACCAACCCATGGCCAACGAACTTTCCCTGAAAGAAAATATCATCATACTGTGCGGACACTACAAGGGTATTGACTACCGCATACGCGAACGACTCATAACACGCGAAGTGTCCATAGGTGACTACGTGCTGACCGGAGGAGAATTGGCCGCCGCCGTGATGACCGATGCTATAGTACGTATAATCCCCGGCGTGATTGGCGACGAACAATCAGCCTTGTCCGACTCTTTCCAGGACAATCTTTTGGAAGCCCCGGTATATACACGCCCAAGGGAATACAAGGACTGGGGAGCGGTACCAGACATACTGCTCTCTGGCCATGAAGCAAAGATTAAGGAGTGGGAATTGGAACAGTCTCTGAAACGAACAAGGGAACGACGTCCTGACCTACTCGGAACTCCGGAACCCGTAGCCAAGAAAAAGAAGACCGCAAATAATAATAAGAAATAAGAATAACACCTTAAAGACAAACCACCAATCTATGAAAAACCTTTATATCATCGCAGGATGCAACGGTGCTGGCAAAACAACCGCCAGTTACACAGTCTTGCCCGAAATGCTCGGATGCCGCGAATTCGTCAATGCCGACGAGATTGCCCGTGGCTTATCTCCCTTCAACCCCGAAGGAGCAGCCATACAAGCGGGCAGATTGATGATTGAACGTGTGTTGCAACTGATGAAGGACGGACAAGACTTTGCTTTTGAAACCACACTTGCCACACGTTCCTACATCAAACTAATCAAGCAAGCACAAAGCGTGGGATACTTTGTAACACTGCTCTTCTTCTCCCTGCCCACACCAGAACAAGCCGTACAACGTGTCGCACGACGCGTGAGCCAGGGGGGGCACAACATCCCCTTGGATGTAATATATCGTCGCTACGAGGCCGGACTGAAAAACTTCTTCCAATTATACCTCCCAGTAGTGGACTTTTGGGCTTTGTACGACAACAACACTTGTCCCACACTGCGCATAGCCAGTGGATGGAAAAAGGGCGAACGTATGGAAATCTCCGAAGTGGAGCGCTTTAAGGAATTAAAGGAAATGTATGGTGAGTCTGAAACTTCGGACGAGAAAAAAGAAACTAAAAAATGAACAAGAATATAATACAGGAAATTCGCGAACTCGTATCTCCCACAGAACGCGAAAAGGCACGCATGGGGTTTGAAGGATATCCCACCGAGGATGAAATTCGCCAATTACGTGCAACCATTGAAAGTGGTATTGTTCTCGCTCAGCAACGATTAGTAAACCGTGCAAAACGCGATGGTTTCACACTCATCACATGCCCTCCACCCCACAAGGAGGTAGTGGAGATCAATCCATGCAACATAGTCTTTTAATATTGCAATGAAACTCAGATAAAACTGAAGTTAATCCATAAGATACAAAACTCAAAAAAAAGGGAGCGCCAACCTGCATTAAAGCTCGGGCTGGCGCTCCTTCTATATTATCCTCACACTATTACTCAACGCTATAGTCCTTAGAGTAACGAAGCATCTGCTCTGCATATCCTTCAGTATAGGAAACTACCACATCGGTTATATTGCCTTGAGCATCCTTTATGGGCGTGTAAACAGGATTGATAAATCCTTTATAAGGAGCAATATCCAAAGCCTCATAGCGTGCCAAAATCTCCTTATGCAGGTCATAATCAATCTTCACGGCATAGGTTTCCACAAGATCACGGGCAGCGTTGAAATCACCAGTTGATTTGATTCGCTGAATCTCAGCAAGCAACTGACCGAAAAGATTGCGCAAAGCCTCGTAATCATTTATGACCATATAAGTCTTGCCATCACGTTTCAGCATCTCAATAACATCCTTGCCATCCTTAGACTTACACTTTCCATGCTCATATGCCCAATAGGCAATAAGTGCACGATTGCGCATGTGCGCTTCCTCTATCTGGTCACCTAATTTAATACGTACAATCTGTGTAAGCAAACCGTTTTGCATCTGGTCAATGTAACTTGCCTTGTATGCTTCGGTATTTGGCAAAAGTCCCAGTTCCACCAACTTTGGATCTGCAAGATAGTATAGAGCAAATAGGTCGGCACGTGCCTCCTCTATAGTGCTACCATATGCCTTAAGTACCTCAGAATCCACACCTGGCAATAATTTACCGCTTCCATGTCCTAAACATTCATGCAAGTCAGTATGCAAGTCATCAGTCAGGTCACCATAGTTACGCAGAAGGTCAGCCTCCGTCTGACTATACACAAACTCATCCAACATACCACTACCTTTGGAAGACTGAGCATATGCATGAGTCAGATTGGCAATAGTAACGGACTTGCTGCCATGCTCGGCACGCACCCAATTGCTATTTGGCAAGTTGATGCCAATGGCTGTGGATGGATATAAATCTCCACCCAAAATAGCAGCACGTATCACCTTGGCAGAAATACCCTTAACCTCCTCTTTCTTGAACTCGGATGCAACAGGCGAGTTGGTTTCAAACCACTGTGCATTGGTACTCAATTTCTCGGTGCGCTTAGTTGCATCAAGGTCTTTGAAATTCACGATGCTCTCCCACGAAGCCTTCATTCCCAAGGGATCACCATAGGACTCAGTAAAACCATTTACAAAGTCTACCAAAGGCTCAGTATTTTGCACCCAGGCGATAGTGTATTGATCAAAGGTATGAAGGTCGCCCGTCTCATAGTACTTCACCAATAGGTCTATGACCTCCTGTTGTTTAGCATCCTCGGCATATGGACGGGCAAGTTTTAGATTCTCCACGATCTTGGACAAAGAGCGTCCATACTTACCACTGGTTGTCCAACGTTCCTCATAGATAGTGCCATCTGCGCTCTTCACCAATGTGGAATTCATTCCGTGCATTACGGGACGCTGCTGGTCACCCTCAGCCTTCACTCTGGCATAGTAAGCCTCAGCCTCCATTTGCGTAACTCCTTGATAATAGTTGCTGGCACTGGTCAGGACAAGATCCTCGCCTTGCGATTGATTTACTCGCTTGGGCATTACCTCGGGGTTAAATATCACATCAGCGATTTCCTCACCACAACCCGTCTCAGCCATAAACCACTGGCGGGAGAACTCAGGAACAAACTTCTCGCTACCATAGTGATGATGTATGCCTGCGCTAAACCACAGACGTTTCAGGTATGTCTCAAAAGCCAAGAAATCGGCACTCTGCCTGTCACCTTGATACTCCACATAGAGTTTCTCCATTATACGGCGAATCTCCAGGTTATAGCGTCCATTCTGATCAAATAAGATGTCACGCCCCCACAAAGCAGCCTCCTGCAAATAGTAAATAAAAGTCTTCTGTTGCAAACTGAGTTCATCGAAGCCTTCTACATTATAGCGTAGCATTTGAATGTCGGCAAAGCGCTCGTCGATGTAATTAAAACTCTCACCCTGCTTAGTATTGCTGACACACGACACCAGCATCAGCGATGCAGGAAGAAACAAAGTCCTGATAAATCTTCTCATACTCCTTTTATGTTGTTTAAATATATAATGTATACGAACGACTCCCTCTTGGCAAAGATAAGAATATTTTTCCATATACAAGAAAAAACTCAGAATCCTTACAATAAATATTCCAAGAAAAATCCCCAACCTATCACAGGCTGGGGATAAATCTTTATTGGTAAAAGTACAAGGAGCAAGGGATTAGTTCTTGAAGAAATCCTTTACGGCCTCGTTGGGGACCATACGCTCATCGAAAGAATAGGTACCAGATGCATTCTTTACCATCTTGATAACCTTGGTGTAGGAACGGCCATCTGTCTTACCTGTCTGCAGAGTAGCCACTGTTTTCTTTGCCATAACTTAATCTGAGTGATTGGGTGTTAAATTACTTGATCTCCTTGTGTACAGTCATTCTCTTAAGAATGGGATTGTACTTCTTGAGTTCCATACGCTCGGGAGTGTTCTTGCGGTTCTTGGTAGTCACGTAGCGTGATGTTCCGGGCAGACCACTCTCCTTCATCTCGGTGCACTCCAGGATTACCTGGACGCGATTGCCTTTAGCTTTCTTTGCCATGTTTTAGTTCCTCCTGAAATTAACCGATTACACGAATAGTTTTCCAATCACAAAAGCCCTGAGCCACAGCATTCTTCAATGCAGCGTCAAGACCTACCTTGTTGATGTAACGCAGACCGCTTGCGCTGATACGCAGAGAAATCCAGCAATCCTCCTCAACATAGTAGAACTTCTTGTGGAACAAGTTCACATCGAAGGTACGCTTTGTGCGACGCTTTGAGTGAGACACGTTGTTACCAACCATGGCTCTCTTACCGGTAATTTGACAAATCTTAGACATTTCTAATCTTCCTTTCTTTTGTTACTTTTCCAATAACATCTTCCAAACAGGGCACAAAGGTAGTGCCTTTTTGCGAATAATGCAAATATTTCCAAGGGAAAAAGTCGGTATATTAGGCTTTTTGCTCATAATATATTTAAGCGACTATAAATCCACTCTTGAATATGCTGGTTTATCCATAGTGCAAAAGTCGTGATCTTGATACTTAAAGCATCCTACCATTGCAATCATAGCAGCATTGTCTGTGGTATATCCGAACTTTGGGATATAAACATTCCATCCATAGCGACGAGCATGTTCCTTGAAGGATTCACGCAATCCCGTATTGGCACTAACACCTCCCGCAAGGGCAACATGCTTGATACGCAAGTCTTTTGCAGCCTTACGCAATTTCTTCATCAATATGTCCACTATGGTATGTTCCAACGATGCAGCCAAATCATGCTTATTCTTTTCAATGAAGTCTGGGTCCTCTGCCACCCATTCCCTTAGGTTATATAGAAAAGAAGTTTTTAATCCAGAGAAGGAGTAATCATAATCATGTATCTGCGGACGGGCAAACTGGTAGGCATTAGGATTGCCTTCTCGTGCCAGACGATCAATAATAGGTCCACCAGGATAGCCCATTCCCATCACCTTGGAACACTTGTCTATGGCCTCGCCTGCGGCATCATCTATAGTCTTGCCAATAATTTCCATATCGTTATAGGCACGTACCAATATTATCTGGCTGTTACCTCCACTTACCAACAGACAAAGGAATGGGAATGGCGGAGGAGTATGTTCTTCACCATCTTCATGCACAAAATGTGCCAAGACATGACCTTGTAGATGATTCACCTCTATCATAGGAATATTCAAACTTGCCGCAAGTCCTTTGGCAAAACTTACGCCAACAAGTAACGAACCCATAAGTCCTGGTCCTCTGGTGAATGCAACAGCGGATAGTTCTTCACGCTCTACCCCAGCCCTTTTCAAAGCATGATCCACCACAGGCACAATATTCTGCTGATGAGCACGGCTTGCCAGTTCTGGCACGACACCACCATATGCCTCGTGTACTGCTTGCGATGCAGTTACGTTAGACAGAAGTATGCCATCCCGGATAACAGCAGCACTTGTATCGTCGCAAGACGATTCTATTCCAAGAATTATCATTGTAACTATTACGAAATAATCTATATTATTCTGTATTTATCATTAAGCAAGTTTTGCAGAGGAAGCCTTAGTGCGACAATATCTCCACTCCATTCTCTGTCATCAGATAAGTGTGTTCCCACTGTGCACTGGGAAGTTCATCATCAGAAATTACTTCCCATCCATAGGGATCTTCATCGTCTATGAACACACGCCATGTACCCATGTTTATCATAGGTTCTATGGTAAAAGTCATGCCTGGCACCAACAACATACCGGTTCCCTTGTGACCATAGTGTTCCACTTCTGGTTCCTCGTGAAATTGACACCCCACCCCATGTCCGCAGAGGTCGCGAACCACACTGAAACCATTGGCATGAGCATGCTTCTGTATGGCATTACCCACATCGCCAACAAACACAAATGGTTCTGAGCATATCTCCTCGCCAACCTTCAGACATTCCCATGCTACATCTACCAAGCGCTGCTTCTGCTCAGTAGTACGTCCAATAACAAACATACGGCTGGCATCGGCATAGAATCCGTTCAGTATAGTTGTGCAATCCACATTTATTATATCCCCTTCTTGCAAGATAACATCATCAGAGGGTATACCATGACACACAACCTCATTCACACTGGTGCAACACGATTTGGGAAATCCTTCATAATTAAGCGGAGCTGGAATGCCTCCGTGCCCGATGGTAAAGTCGTGCACTATACGGTTTATTTCCTCGGTTGAGATGCCTTCCCTTATACTATTTGCCACTTCGTCCAAGACGGCAGTATTCAGTATACCTGCACGACGGATGCCTTCTATCTGCTCCTTGGTCTTTACCAATTCCCTTTTGGGACACAATTTACCTCGGTTCTGGAATTCCAGTATACGCAAGTCCATTTCCGTGGGAGCAAGTCCGGGAACAAGCCTCCAATTCTCCTTTATCTTGTTTTTCTTTGCCACTTCTTTCCTTGTATTATTTGCGTATGCAAAGGTACGATTATGTAAGGGAAGTACAAAATAAAAGCACCTTTAATTTTTACTAACGAAGATTAGCTACTTCTACTAATCTCTCTCCCTGCATACTACAATATCTTTTCCATCCAAACTATGTCATACCAACGTTGGAACTTCCATCCACAACGATGAAAATGACCTACAAGCGTAAATCCTTTCCTTTCGTGGAAGAGTACGCTATCATTAGTCAGATAAGGGTCATCAGGACTATTCGTATAAGCTATGCAGGCACACATGCTATTAAATCCGCGCTTGCGCAATTCACACTCTAATACATCGTAAAGCATACTGCCCACACCCATATTTCTTCTATTGCGATCTACATAGACACTTGTCTCCACCGTCCATTTGAAGGCTTCGCGTCCCTTGAATTCTGAGGCATAGGCATAACCCACAATCCTACCGTCCTGCTCAGCAACAAGATAGGGATACTGTGGCGTAATCATGGATATACGCTTTGAAAACTCTGCTTTCGTAGGCACCACATATTCAAAAGAGATGGCTGTTTTCTGTATGTAAGGCGCATAAATGTCCAACAGATGCGGAACGTCAGAGAGGGCAACTGTACGTATGGTTATCATAACAGATGAGGATATGCAAGAAATACCAGAAGTACATAAAACTGTTTTACAGACCTATTAGTTTACGGTCATACTTGTCAGCTCATTGGTTCACCGCCTCCCGTGTCCAGTTTTTCAGGAAACGCATCACTTTCTTGTGGTCATAGCCATTGCCGGACTCCAGGAAACTGCTGTCCTGTATGTGCAGGACCTTGCCAGTGGAGCTAAGCACCACCAACACGGGATAACCGAAACGGCCAGCATTGTCCAGACGCTTCTGCAAGGGTGCGGCAGCCTCGTACTGGGGAGTACCACGGCGTGGAATGTTCACATGGATGTACTCGTAGTTCTTGTCAATGGTTGCCTTTATGTTTGTATCCTTGGCGATGAAGTCAGCAAACCTCAGGCACCAGATGCACCAGTTGCCACCCAGTTGCACAATGACGTGTTTATTCTCTATGAAGGCCTTGGCTACAGCCTGGTCAATCTGTGCGATGGGGTCGACTTTCTCGTTGTAAACCTTGGGAAGTTGTGTCTGTGCCTTCATGCCGAAGGATGCAAGGGCAAGAAAGAGGATGAGAATGGTCTTTTTCATGTCTGCCTGTATTTTAGTTGTTGTTTGTCGTATTCATAATTTCCTTATTGCTTCCAGATAGTTCTTCATGTTGCCTGCCTTCATTATCTTTTTCCATGTCTTGCGCTCCAGTTGGTTTTCCTGATACTCCCAGAAGGCATGTATGTGAAGAAGTATCTGCGAATCCACCTTGTACTTGCGGATACAATAGTCAAGCATGTCCTGATGCATGTGCATGAGGATGGACATACGTTCATGCGAAGGCATCTCTCTGCCTTGGGCATATTCCTGTGCCAAGGTGGGGCGCGCCAACAGACCTCTACCCATCATTATGCCATGGAGAATGGGAAACCTTTCATACAAGGCAACTATCTGCTCCATGCTTATCACATCCCCATTATATATAATAGGTATTCGAATGGCATCGTACAGCCTGCTGAAAACGTCCAGGTCCACTTCGCCCTTGTACATCTGCCTGCCTATGCGTGGATGAACAGTAAGGTATCGGAGAGGCGAGGTGTTCAAAATATCTGTGAGTCCCACCCATTCATCATTGTTCTCCAATCCCAGGCGCATCTTTGCCGAGAAACGAACCTCTGGGCGTCTCTCCATTTCTCTGAGCAGAGCAGAAATGCGCTTGGGGTGAGCCAAGATACCACTACCTCGCATCAGTTTTGTCTGCATAGGGGCGGGACAACCCATATTCAGGTCTACCTCAGAATATCCCAGTTCTTGTACGGCATCCAACAAGCGGTTAAACTCATCATTGTCTGCACATATGATTTGCGGAACCAGATGCACACCTTCATTGTTCTCCGGCAAGATATCTTTGATATCCTTATCGCGTATACCACCTTTCTCCCATCTTATAAAGGGAGAATAATAAGTATCCACGCCACCACAATAACGGGCATGAATCCTTCTGTACTCAAAATCAGTGTATCCCTGCAAGGGAGCAAAGTGAAGTTGCCTGTTCATTCTGTCTACAAATATATGAATAAGCGATTGTAATGCAAAAATAAATGCCCAAAACTTTGCCCGAATGCCCTTTTCTTTGTATCTTAGCAGTGGAAAAGAAGCATAAGCGCATATAATGAGAAGGCTTAAAATACTTTTTACCATTCTCCTATGTACCTTGTGTGCAAGTGCACAGGACAATGGTGGTATATGGCATATATTGCAGGAGAATGCTGATATGGCACGACGTATGGGATACCAGCCATACCGTGTGGATTCAGCACATATAAAAACATTAGGCATTGAGGTGGATGCCTTGGCCTTTTTCAAGGACAACGAGTTTGACGGCAATGTTCTGAAGGGGTATTCCTTGCCCGGAGTCAGGCTGGAGCCTCGTCTCACATACACACCCATTGATGAGATAAAAGTGGAAATAGGTCTTCATGCCACAATATATTCTGGTGCCAACAAATATCCGTGCTATGTATTTCACGACATTTCCAAATGGAAAGGCGAACAATACCAGTCGGGGGCGCACCTTCTGCCATTCTTCCGTGCTACCGCACGCTTCAAAAGATTAACCATGGCCGTAGGGCATATCTATGGAGGCGCCACACATGGTCTGACGGAACCTTTATACAATCCAGAAATAATCTTGACGGATGACCCTGAGATGGGAGTGCAGATGATAGTGGACACCAAGCGCTGGCACTCTGACCTGTGGCTGAATTGGCAAAGCTTCATCTTTGACGAATCTAACCATCAGGAAGCATTTTCCGTGGGATGGACACAAACTGTAAACATATGGAAACACCTCACTAATAGCAACAAAACACATAGTTTACATATACCCATACAATTGCTCATACAACATAGAGGCGGAGAGCAACTTACCACCAACATGGGTGTGCAGACTATCGCCAATGGCGCCTTGGGGCTTGCCTATGAATATGCTGCTCCCAAGAATCACATAGTCACCGGCATACAGGCTGAAGCTACTGCCTTATATTGCTTCCAACAGAGTGGCAACCTATGGCCCTTCAATAGTGGGCCAGGCATGTGGGTAAAGGCAAGCGTAGACTTTATACGCGACCTTCGCGTCACTGCAGGTTTCTTTTCTGCAAGTAATTTCTGTTCCCTTTATGGAAGTCCCTATTTCGGTACACTTAGCACTAAGCACCCTGGCGGACGATTCTCTAACATGAACACTGGACTCATAGGAGTTGAGTATTCACGCACTTTTGCCAAAGTATATACAATAGGTGCAAACCTAAAGGCTTACCTTTGCCAAACAGGCGCTCTTGCATTGCCAGCTGATAATGCGCACCCTATTCCTTACACCATACCAGGAGAGTTCCGTACTCCGTTCAGTTTCGGGGTATATTTCCGTTGCTCTCCTTCCTTCGTTCTAAAACGTTTTGGCATTGCCAAAGACAAATAGATGTTACACCTTAACACAAAACATTCGCCATGCTAAACATTGAAAAATTCATGACCTCCTTAGAGGCAAAGCACCCTGGTGAACGAGAGTATCTCCAGGCCGTACGCGAAGTGCTTGTAAGTATTGAAGATGTTTACAACCAGCACCCAGAATGGGAGCGCACATCCCTACTTGAACGTCTGGTAGAACCGGAGCGTATTATCACATTCCGAGTTCCTTGGGTGGACGACCAGGGGAAGGTACAGGTAAACCTTGGATACCGCGTGCAATACAATAGCGCTATCGGTCCCTACAAGGGCGGACTTCGCTTTCATGCCAGCGTAAACCTCAGCATACTCAAATTCCTGGGATTTGAGCAGACTTTCAAGAATGCACTTACCACCCTGCCCATGGGAGGAGGCAAGGGAGGCAGCGACTTCTCTCCCCGTGGCAAGAGCGATAGCGAAATAATGCGCTTCTGCCAATCTTTCATGAGCGAACTCTTCCGTCATATAGGACCTGAGATAGACATTCCTGCCGGTGACATTGGCGTGGGAGCCAGGGAAATAGGATACCTTTTCGGTCAGTACAAGCGCCTGACACGTGATTTCAGTGGTGTCCTCACTGGTAAGGGATTGGAATACGGCGGTTCGCTTGTCCGTCCAGAGGCAACCGGTTTCGGAGGTCTATACTTCGTACGAGAAATGCTTCAGCGTGCCGGACACACTATAGAAGGCAAGACCGTGGCAATCAGCGGATTTGGAAACGTGGCATGGGGTGCTGCCACCAAGGCAACACAGATGGGAGCCAAAGTGGTTACCATAAGTGGTCCCGATGGCTATGTTTATGACCCCGACGGCATTAGCGGTGACAAGATTGACTATATGCTTGAACTTCGTGCCAGCGGCAACGATGTAGTACAACCTTATGCAGAGAAGTACCATTCTGCCACATTCTTCCCCGGTCGACGTCCATGGGAACAAAAGGTGGACATTGCCCTTCCCTGTGCCACACAGAATGAACTTAATGGCGAGGACGCAAAGAACCTTACCGACAACGGAGTGCTGTGCGTGGGCGAAATTTCCAACATGGGTTGCACCCCAGAAGCCATAGACCATTTCCTGGAAAATCAGACTCTATACGCTCCTGGCAAGGCTGTGAATGCCGGCGGTGTTGCCACCAGTTGTCTGGAAATGAGTCAAAATGCTGCCCATATTGTATGGAGTGCCGAGGACGTGGACAAACGCCTGCACGAAATAATGCATAGCATCCACACTCAGTGCGTGCGCTATGGCAAACGCGAAAATGGTACCGTCAACTACGTCCGTGGTGCCAACGTGGCAGGCTTCATGAAGGTTGCCCGCGCCATGATGGCTCAAGGTTTTGTATAGGAAATATATCTGAACATCATTATTATTATCCGCCCTACCCTATAATATATAAATAAGGTGTAGGGCGGTTTCATTCACTCATTAGGCCACAAGAATACACTGAGACAAATATTTTTTCTATGTTTTTGCACAAAGAGTTTGCAGATACGAAAAAATGTAATACCTTTGCACTCGCAAAAAGGAAATGGCGATTTCGTCTAGGGGTTAGGACACATGCCTCTCACGCATGGAACACGGGTTCGATTCCCGTAGTCGCTACAAGTCAGAGGATGCATTCATGATGATGCATCCTCTGTTCTTTTGTTGCTTCATACTCTCCACTTTTTGTCCACCATGCCACTTTTTCAGTTCATCAACATGTACACGACTATGCCAGCCAGGAAACCAAGCAACACCAATGGAGTAAAATGTTTCAGATAGTAACCGAAAGAAATCTTTTCCATTCCCATCACCGTAACACCAGAGGCAGAACCTATTATCAACAGACTGCCTCCCGTCACCGCACAATATGCCAATAAGGTCCAGAAAGAACTGTCGCTTGCAAATACTCCAGTATCTTGCAAAGGATACATACCCATAGTGGCAGAAACAAGCGCCACGTTATCAAGGAAAGAGGACAGGACGCCCAACACCACAGCAATGCTGTCTTTGTCGGCAAAAGAATCACTCAGGAAATTGGCCATAATGGTAAGCTGGCCTGTTACTATCAGGGCCTGTACCGACAATAGTATGCCCAGAAAGAAGAATATGGTACTGATGTCCACGCGAGAGAATACACGTTGTACACGAAGATTCTGTATTCCCTCATCCTGTGAATCCGAATACTTGCGATCTGTAACTATCCACAAAAGTACAAGTCCCAACAATACTCCCATGAACGGGGGTAACTGAATGAGGGTCTGTAACACTGGTACCAAGGCAAGCGAACCAAGTCCTATCCACAGGACTGCCTTTCGGATTCTTGCCGGTATATGCGACTGCTCTGCCTGATTTGCATGCAAAGGAACAACCTCACCACCCTTGGGGAGCATGAACGAAGCCAAAAGCAGTGGAACCAAGAGCATTGTCATAGCAGGCAGAAACAAAGTGCCCATCTGATGCATGGCAGAGATATTGCCTCCTGTCCAAAGAAGCAAGGTAGTTACATCTCCTATCGGAGAACAAGAGCCACCGGCATTTGCGGCTATGATGGTCATGCAACTGAATATTGAACGTGTATTGCTATCGGGTACAAGTTTGCGGGCAATGGAAATCATTACTATCACCGTGGCCAAATTACCCAACAATATGGACATAAAGAAGGTCACGAGCGACAAAATCCACAACAAAGCGCGAAGACTACTTGCACGGATAGAGTGTGAAATGATGCTGAACCCTCCGTGTGAATCTACAACATCTATGATTGTCATGGAACCAAGCACGAAAAACAACGTGGTGGACACATCTCCCAAACCGAAAGCCAGTCTTTTTTCCAGAAAGTCAAAAGCCACCTCATGCAATGGCATATTCCTCAACTGAGGGAAAGCTACAATAAATTCATGGATATGCCTGGGCGGATTTATCTGAAAAAAATGCTCGGCATTCAGCAGGAATATCAACCATAGCAAGATAGCCATACCAACGGCGGTAGCCGCCTTGTTCACTTTTATCACATCTTCAAAGGCAATGCACATTATGCCTATCATGAAGACAACCGGCATCAGATAATAGAAAAACATATACTCAACTTTGTTTGGTTTATGCAAATTCCGCCCAAAAGTAGTGATATTACTCCATACTCACACCATACGTCTTGTTTATTTCAGCATATTTAACAGAGCCTTTCCATAATGGAAGCATAATTCACTCTTCTTAAGACCGAATAATGCCCTCCCGAGGACCAAGACTTGACATCCCGAGGACCGAGGCTTGACGTCCCGAGGACCGAGATTCGTCCTCCCGAGGACTAAATTGGGTATCCGCAGGAGATGTTTGAATCATTGACGTAAGAAACCTCGAGTTTAATTGCAAGGCATGTATTGTTTTTCTACAATTTTCACTATATTTGCATCATAAGAATGTGCCTACCTATAGGCAAGGAGGCAAAATAACTTTGGGGATAGACCTATGAAACTGACCTACATCTTCCATAGTGGCTTTGTGTTGGAAACAGAACGTACGGTAATAGTCTTTGACTATTGGCTGGATCCTGCTGGTGTGCTTCCCGAGCTTATGTCGGAAGGCAAGCACATCTATGTGCTGTGCAGCCATTTCCATCGCGATCATTTCAACAGGCAAATACTGAAATGGCGCTGGGAACAACCCTACCGCCGTTACACCTATATCTTGTCAAAAGATATACTGCAACATGGACGTGCCGAGGCAAACGAAGCTGATGTCTGGATGGAGAATGGCGATGAGTGGTGCGACGAAAACATATATGTAAGGGCAACAGGGAGCAACGACTACGGAGTATCGTGGATAGTGAAAGTGGGAGGCAAGACCATTTTCCATGCCGGCGACCTGAACAACTGGTATGCACGTCTACTATCGGAAAAGGGGCACAGATACCAAAGGGGCATGTTGGGCATTGGCAAGGAAGTAGACCCCGAGTACGAGGAAAGACGTTATCTTGAAGAACTTGAAAACATAGCTAAAGTAACGAAATCCTTTGATGCAATCATATTTCCCATAGACGGCAGGATAGGCAACGGATACACCAGAGGTGCCAGGCAGTTTCTGGAACGCTTCCAGGTGGGATTGTTCGTGCCCATGCACTTCGTTGCCAGCGGCTATGCCTCGGCATGGCGCATGAAGGTGTTTACGGACATGTGCCATGTACCGTTCTGGAAAATTGACAGAGAGGGGGATTACATAGAGGTATAATCCTAACGTATGCCCTTCCTGTTCAACGCCTGCACATATCGGCGGGCATTGGCAAGGTGCTCGGAATAGGTACGGGCAAAATTGTGCGAACCGGAGAAGTCCTCCTTGGCACACATATAGAGATAGCCGTGCTGCTCGTTGGAGAGTACCGCATCCATGGCCTTTACCGAAGGAATGCAAATCGGACCTGGGGGCAGGCCCTTGTTCTTGTACGTGTTGTATGGGCTCTCTATCTCCAGATGCTTGAAATAGATGCGGCGCAGGGAGAAGTCGCCCACGGCAAACTTCACCGTCGGGTCGGCCTGTAAGGGCATACCTATCTGAAGGCGGCGCAGGTACATGCCAGCCACCTTGGGCATTTCGGGCACATATGCAGTTTCCTCGGACACGATGCTGGCCAGAGTGACCACTTCCACTGGTGTCAGGCCAAGAGCCTCGGCCTTCTTTGTGCGCGCCTCTGTCCAGAAGGCCTTGTTCTCGCGTTGCATGCGTTGCATGAACTTGTCCATAGAGGTGTTCCACCACATCTCGTAGGTATTGGGGATAAAGAGTGCCGGCAATGTCTGCCATGTGTAGCCCAACTGGGCACAGTAGGCGCTATCGTGCAGTACGGTGGCAATGCTGGCACTGTCGAGCATGATTTGGCGAGCAAGGCGTGATGCAAGTTGGTCTAAAGTGCGCACCTGCGGCACGGTTACCCTGACGGGTGTCTGTGTGCCGTTGCGGAACTTGCGATATACATCAAACACGCTCTCGCCTGGCAGAATTTGATAATGTCCCGTGCGTGGTTTGGCTTCGAAATACCAGTTGAGCCATGCCCATCTCTCGGGATTGCCTGCCTTTATACGGACAGAGTCCTGGGTATCGTCCTGGTCGATATACACGCTAATGGGCGTCTGGCCAGTGTTCACCTCAAAACGGAAGGGGATGACAGCCCAACAGACAAGGAACACGAGCAGAAACACGGCAATATGCCCCATGAGGATACCACGAGGGTGCTTGCGGAATATTTGCAGATACGGATGTTGCATAGGAGAGGGTGTGGAAATCAAAAGAACCTGTTTTTATTCTTGCGAGCCTCATCAATGGGCACAAGAGAGGGTGACTGATAAGACTGGCGTATAGCTTCCTGTTCTTTGCGTAGCGAAAGAATGGCCTCGTCTGCCGTCTGCACGTTGAGGAAGCGTGAGAGAACGGGGCAGTTCTGCGAAGCATCCTTGACCCAAAGGACGGGACCTTCATACACAGGTGCTATCTTCAGGGCAGTGTGAAGGGCGCTGGTAGTTGCACCGCCTATCATCACGGGCACACGGATACCTATCTGGGCAAGCTGCCTTACCACCTCCACCATTTCGTGAAGCGAGGGGGTTATAAGTCCAGACAATCCTATGGCATCCGGCCGTTGCTCCAATGCCGCACGGACAATTTCCTCTGGGGGGACCATCACGCCAAGGTCGATGACCTCGTAACCGTTGCATGCCATAACCACGGAAACTATGTTCTTGCCTATATCGTGCACATCGCCCTTTACGGTGGCAAGCAGCACTCTGCCCTGCTGGCTGCTCTTTCCCTCCTGTTTCTGTGCCTCTATGTGTGGCTGGAGAATCTGCACGGCACGCTTCATGGTGCGGGCGGTCTTCACCACCTGGGGCAGAAACATCTTTCCTTCTCCAAATAGCTGGCCCACACGGTTCATGCCCTCCATCAGGGGACCTTCTATGATGTCTACGGCACGGGGATATCTGGAAAGTGCTTCAGAGATATCTTCCTCGAGACCCTCAGTAGTACCTTTCTGCAATTTGTATGCCAGCCGCTCTTCCAGAGACATGGCATGTGCTTCGTTCTGGGGCACGCACTTCTTGTCCTTAGAGGCAGCCGTCTCCGATTGGGCACTGAGAGTGCTGGCCAGTTCTATCAGCGCTTCGCTTGCCTGGGCAGAGGGACGAAGGAGCACGTCTTCTATTACAGCGAGATGCTCCTGCGGTATGTCGGCATAGGCCACCTTGGCAGATGGGTTCACGATGGCAAAGTCCATGCCACGGAGCATGCCCTCGTAGAGGAAGACAGCATGCATAGCCTCACGTATGTAGTTGTTGCCACGGAAGGAGAACGACAGGTTGCTGATACCGCCTGAAATATGTGCTCCGGGCAGATTCGCCTTTATCCACTCCACGGTGCGCAGAAAGTCCCATGCATAGGCATCGTGCTCGGCCATGCCAGTGGCAACGGAAAGCACGTTGGGATCGAAGATGATGTCCTCGGGCGGCATACCCACGGTGTCCACAAGCAGGCGGTAGGCACGCTCGCACACCTGGATGCGCCTTTCATAGGTGGTGGCCTGTCCCTCCTCGTCAAACGCCATCACCACCACGGCAGCACCCATGCGCCTGATGTATCGGGCACGATAGAGGAACGCCTCCTCTCCCTCCTTCAGCGAGATGCTGTTCACTATGCTCTTGCCCTGCACGCACTTCAAGGCCTCGCTGATGACCCTCCAGTCGCTGGAGTCTATCATCATGGGCACACGGCAGATGTCGGGATCGGAACCTATGAGATGAAGGAAGTGCACCATCTCCTTGCGTGCATCCAGCAGACCGTCGTCCATGTTGATGTCGAGCACCAGGGCGCCGTCCTGCACCTGTCGGCGTGCTATGTTGAGGGCCGCGTCGTAACTGCCCTCGGAAATGAGGCGCAGGAACTTGCGGCTACCGGCCACGTTGCACCTCTCGCCCACTCCAACGAAGGCTACGTTCCTGTCCAGCGGTTCAAGTCCGCAAATGTCTATCTGCATATGTCAACCAAGGCTTTTATGTGTTCGGGAGTGGTGCCGCAACATCCTCCTATTATATCTGCCAGTCCTTCTTCTATCATGGGGCTTACGGTTTGGGCAAACTGTTCAGGGCTCACATCGTACTGTCCCATAGAGTTGGGCAAACCGGCATTGGGATGACAGGAGATGAAGATGCGCTTCCCGTTCTCCCCTGCCCTTTCTGTGAGCATACGGTGCAGGTTGCGCAATACGGGCAGCATCTGGTCGGCACCGAAGGAGCAGTTCAGACCTATGGAAAGTATTGGAGCGTGTGCCACGGAGATGAGGAAGGCTTCCAGCGTCTGCCCCGAAAGCAGGCGGCCAGCGGCATCGTTCACCGTTGCGGAAAGCATCAGCGGTATGTCCTTTCCCGTCCTGTGCATCACCTCCTGCATGGCATATATGCCTGCCTTGGCATTGAGGGTGTCGAAGATGGTTTCCTGCAAGATGGCATCCACTCCCTCCTGGGCAAGCACCTCTATCTGCTCCATGTATGCCTCGGCCAACTGGTCGAAGGTAATGGCACGGCATGCCGGGTCGTTGATGTCTGGAGATATGCTCAGCGACTTGTTGGTGGGGCCCACGGTGGCGATAACGAACCCCTGGCGTCCGCTTTCGGCAAAAGCACGGCGTGCCAGACGCACGGCCTCACGGTTCATATCCCCTACCAAGTGCTGGCAATTATAATCTGCCTGCGAAATGGAATTGGCAGAGAAGGTATTGGCGGTAAGTATGTCGGCACCGGCATCTACATAGGCACGATATATGTCGCTCACCACATCGGGTCGAGTCAGGCACAGCATCTCGTTGTTGCCCAGCATCATGCCCGGTATGTCCCTGTAGCGGTAGCCACGGAAATCCTCTTCCTTCAGCCCATAGCGCTGCACCATGGTGCCAAAACCGCCGTCCAGCACCAATGGGCGTACCTTCTCGTTCAGAGCCTGTCTTATGTTCATGCTTCTATCTCGGCAAAATCCTGGATGTGCTCGTCTATGTATCTGGCCACCGTCTCGGTAACCTCCTCCTCCATGATGATGAACTCGTCGTCCAGGTCATCGGCCTCGGGATAGTTCTCGTAGATGGCCATGAACTCCTCGTCGGAGCATTCCTTTGTGAGTGCCTTCTGGTTCTCCTCGAAGAACTTGCGGCCGCTATACACCAGTTTGGAGAACTCCTTGGCTCCCCACAGGCGCATGGCCTTGGCAAAGGGGTTCAGGAAGATGAAAGGGCCATAGCCGTTATGTATCAGCTGCACATGACCGCCATCCATCACTTCCTCACGATAGATGCAATATGCCACCAAGGTTATCTGGTCGGGTGTGAGGCTTTGCATGCTCTCGGCATTCAGCTCACCACCTATGCTATTCATTATCTCGTTGTAAAACAGCTCAACAAAGGCATCCATACCCTGCTGAGCCGCTTCTATGACTTGTTGTTCCTTTATCTTTAGCATGATGTTGATTTTTAATACCCTTTCTTGAAGGCACGGTCCATTTGTCGTCTGTCCTCTTTCTCCTTCATTGTCTCACGCTTGTCAAATTCCTTCTTTCCTCGAGCTATGCTGATGTCCAGCTTTGCCAAGCCTTTCTCATCAATATATAATAATGTGGGGACAATGCTGAAGCCCGGTTGCTTCACCGTCTGCTGAATCTTGCGTATCTCGCGGCGGTTCAGGAGCAGTTTGCGCTCACGACGCTCCACATGGTTGTTGTACGAACCCTGCTCGTAGTGTGCCACGTACATGTTCTTCACCCACACCTCGCCGTTGTGCACATAGCAGAACGTGTCCACCAGCGAGGCCTTTCCCTGGCGGATACTCTTTATCTCAGTGCCGGTAAGCACAATGCCTGCCGTGTAGTCATCGAACAGGGCAAAGTCGAAAGAGGCACGCTTGTTCTTGATGTTTATTGTCTTTGATTTGTTTTCCTTCTTTGCCATAATTGGGGTCAAAGATACGAAAAAATCAACGATACATGAAAATTGACATCGGAAATCGCCCCAAAGCACGCAAAAATATGGGCAAATGCTTTGCATGCTACCTAAAAATGACTATTTTTGTAGACGCAAAAAGTGTTGAACCACTAAAATACAAAACAACCAAACAACAAAATTATGCAGTACACACACGAAGTACAGAACATGTGTTGTGTGGCTAAAGGCCCCAACCATGGTCCCGCTCCCATCCCTGAAGAGGGCAAGTGGGTGCAGGCAAAGGAAATCAAGGACATCAGCGGTCTGACCCACGGTGTGGGTTGGTGTGCTCCCCAGCAGGGCGCTTGCAAGCTGACCTTGAACGTGAAGGAAGGTATCATCGAGGAGTGTCTCGTTGAGACCATCGGTTGCTCTGGTATGACCCACTCTGCCGCTATGGCCAGTGAGATCCTGCCCGGCAAGACCATCCTGGAGGCTTTGAACACCGACTTGGTATGCGACGCCATCAACACCGCTATGCGCGAGCTGTTCCTGCAGATCGTTTACGGTCGTACCCAGTCAGCTTTCTCTGAGGGCGGTCTGACCATCGGTGCTGGTATGGAAGACCTGGGTAAGGGTCTGATTTCTCAGACAGGTACCCTGTACGGCACCAAGCTCAAGGGCACACGTTATCTGCAGCTTACCGAGGGTTACATCACCAAGATGTTCCTGGACGAGGACGACCAGGTTTGCGGTTACGAGTTCGTACACATGGGCAAGCTGATGGACGCCATCAAGAAGGGTATGGATGCCAACGAGGCTCTGAAGAGTGTTACAGGTACCTATGGCCGCACAAAGGTCGAGGATGGTGCTGTAAAGAGTATTGACCCCCGTAAGGACTAATATTTGGAGGAACAAGACTATGATTAGAGAAGTAAAATTCGAGTCACAGGACCGTCGTATCAAGCAGATTCTTGCTTGTCTTAACAGCCACGGTATCGCCTCCATCGAAGAGGCAAACGAGATTTGTGATGCAGCCGGCATCGATCCTTACAAGACCTGTGAGGAGACACAGATGATCTGCTTCGAGAACGCTAAGTGGGCTTACGTAGTAGGTACCGCCATCGCTCTGAAGGAGAAGGCAAAGGACGCAGTAGAGGCTGCCAACTATATCGGTGAGGGTCTGCAGAGCTTCTGTATCCCCGGTTCTGTAGCCGACGACCGCAAGGTAGGTATCGGCCACGGTGAGCTGGCTGCACGTCTGCTCTCTCCCGAGACCAAGTGCTTCGCATTCCTGGCAGGTCACGAGTCATTCGCTGCTGCCGAGGGTGCTATCAAGATTGCACAGATGGCCAACAAGTCAAGACCAGCCGACAAGCCCTTGCGTTGCATCCTGAACGGTCTGGGCAAGGACGCTGCCATGATCATCAGCCGTATCAACGGTTTCACCTATGTGCAGACTCAGTTCGACTACTTCACCGGCGAGTTGAAGATTGTCAGCAAGAAGGCATACAGCAATGGTCCCCGTGCTGCCGTTAACTGCTACGGCGCAGACGACGTTCGCGAGGGTGTTGCTATCATGTGGCACGAGGACGTAGACGTTTCCATCACTGGTAACTCTACCAACCCCACCCGCTTCCAGCATCCCACCGCAGGTACCTACAAGAAGGAGCGCGTACGTGCTGGCAAGGCATACTTCAGCGTAGCTTCTGGTGGTGGTACCGGCCGTACCCTGCACCCCGACAACATGGCTGCAGGTCCCGCTTCTTACGGTATGACCGATACTCTGGGTCGTATGCACTCTGACGCTCAGTTCGCAGGTTCTTCATCAGTTCCCGCTCACGTGGAGATGATGGGCTTCCTGGGCATTGGCAACAACCCCATGGTAGGTTGCTCTGTAGCATGCGCAGTACAGGCCGACCTGTACCTGAACAAGAAGTAATTTATAGCAATTACTGCAATACAAACTCCTGTAACCCCAGACGGATTACAGGAGTTTTTTTTTTGGGGGGGGCTTGAAGTATCAACAGACAACATAAGCATTACTTATATTTCAATATTACCCAAGGTATTAGTCTGCTTAACTTAACGTGAGTTCGACGAAATATAACTGCTTATAGATTTGGTGATTAGCGAAAATTGTTGTATCTTTATAGTGCTCAATTACAAAGTATTACAAACAATAATCGCTATGATCACCGAGGACAAAGTTTTTCACTTTGTTCAAGGGAACTACAGAATTATCAGCTTATCACGAAACTCAAGAGCAACATGAAAGGAACTTTAATGAGTGTTTCTGATAGACTCCTCATAAGAAAAAGATCCATAATAGAAACTGTCAATGACGAGTTGAAGAATATTGCTCAAATTGAACACTCCAGACACAGATGTTTTGACAATTTTATCGTAAACATATTGGGAGCTATTGCTGCATATTGTTTGTTTCCGAAAAAGCCGTGTATCAATGTACAAAGAACACTGGATACACAGCTTACCCTATTTTAAATTCGTCGAACTCACGTTAAACATAGATGGCACCACGCAATGTGATGCCATCTTTATTTATTGTATGCACCTCCAAAAGGGGGGGGCCTCAGATCCTCTCCTCAGTCCGTTTTTCTGCCTTGCAACCCTGCTCTCCAGCATCGTTGCCGGAACAAGGGAGAACAGCACACACCTTATATATAATATAAGTGGCCAGCGTTTGAATAAGCCTCAAAAGGGCCTGAATATTGTCAACGGCAAAAAGATGATATACTAACTTTTCATAATTAAAGGACACAAAACATGAAGAAGATATATTGCAAACCAGCAACCACTGTGCATGAAATTGCATTGTGCAGTATAATTGCCAACTCTACCACAGTTGGTGTTTACAACAACACTATGCTCGATGCCAGCAATTCCCTCTCCCGCGATGGCGGCACTCACAACAGTACCTGGGACTTTGATTGGTAGGAAAGGCATGCCTTAACAAGTATAGCATAATAACACCACGCCCCGCAGCTGTAATTGTTCACAGTTGTGGGGCGTGCCTCATGTAAAAGTAGGGACGCAGCATGCTGCGTCCGCTTTATACAGCATGAATTTGTAACAGATTGGATTATTTCCATCTATTTTCCAACCCAGTATTAAAATATTTTGTATATATTTGCGAGGTCATTGCCATCGCTGAAAGCCCCGAGGGGCATAGGTGGGCGTGACACATATACATAAAAGGCGTTACTGAACGCTTTGGTTTTGACGTATCTGAACTTCGCAACTTCAACTATCTGTCAAAAACAAAGCAACGAGAACGTCTCATGGGATGTTTATATACAGCCCTCATTGGGTATTTGCCTTTCTTTGGCAATATTCCTCTGGATGTGTTTTATATATTCATCGGCGTGGGGCTTTCAGCGTTGCTCGTTTCGACAGATAGGGGCAATGCGAAGGCCAAGATACGTGGAACGGGCATCAGACTGGCTCCACGTCTTTTTTGTATATACACCATAGTATGATAATCAGTTTGTGCACAATAGGAGTCATAGTGCAACACAAAGTATATAGACAGGAAAGTATTTTCAACCCTATTTTATATTAACAATTTAACAAATCAAAGTTATGAAAACATCATTTATTTTCAAGAGTTTCTTTGCGGCATTCGTGTTGTTCGCATCTGCAACATTAGTATCTTGTGAAAAGGAGAATGAAACTCCTGAACCCGAAGCCTCAAAGCCTGCGGCTGTGTCATTAAAATACACCAATTATGAGACCGAAGACATGCTGAAGTACTGCAATATTGTCATGGAGTACACAGATGTAAACGGAACAAAGGTTGAGACTATTACAGCCACATCGTGGACTAAGGAATTTGTTACTTCGCTTCCTTGCTCTTATTCCTTTAAGAAAACCTATACTTTGAAGGCAGATAAGGATGTCGCATCTGTTGAGAAAATACAGTTTGGAAATAGCATGTATACATATAGTTGGGAGCTACTTGATGCTAATGGCAATAAGATAAATAAAGGCAGCTTCGGTGGTCCTGGTACTTTATCTTCTATGACAACAGAAGGCAGTAAAATTGCAGAAAAGGTTCCTACTGGCAGATTAGATATGGAGAAGACATTTACATTTGATAAGGATGGCAATGAGCTAAACTAATGTCTATCCTGACTGTAGTTCAATAATACTTAGAGACAAAGGTTTCCCTGCCATGTGTGTTCATTATAAATAACCCTTGGCAGGGAAATTGTGTTAACTATAATACGCTATACTTAAATGAAACGACTAAATCTTATATTAGTTTTGGCATTATGGCTATGTATGCCATTATGTGCTTTTGCTCAGGCGGATAGGAATACCATCTTTAAGGTAGCTTTTGGCGAAATAGAATACACGCCCAAGCAGGAAAAGGTGTCAGTCGGTTCTGTTCTTGGAACTATAGGCCAGGCCCTGGCTCATGGTTCTGTAACTACGCATAAGGACAAGTATGCCCCTTCGGTACGGGCCAGTGTCTTGTCCGGTTTGGGTAAAGTAAGGAGATTTCATACCAGCGAAGGACCATTTATGGATGGAGAGATAGAGGAAGATACTCCAGCGTTCAGCGTGAGCGGAACAATAAACAGTATAAGCACAACGTCAAGCCTTTTTACTCCGACAGACAAAAACGTCAGACCCTACAATGTATATAAGGCGCAAATAGAGGTTACTGTCCATGTGAAGGATGTGCACGACGGTCATATTGTAGACAGCCATACCTTTTATATTACCAATCACGATATGCAATGGGTAAAATCGGAGGACAATGCACTCAACGAGGCGCTGATACGCCTTTCATCAAAAGTTGCACGTCATTACAACATGCAATTCCCCTTGAATGCCTCCATCATAGAGGCTGGTGTGGCAAAGAAGGACAAGCAGAAAGAGGTGTACATTGATCTCGGTTCTGCCAATGCTGCATGTGTGGATATGCGTTTTGCTGTCTATTCAGTAAAGACCATTGCTGGCAGATCTGCAAAGAGAGAACTGGGAGTAATCAAGGTTGTAGAGGTGATGGGCGACGACATCAGTCTTTGTAAGGTTAAGAGTGGCGGCAAGAACATAAAGGCTGCATTGGAGGAAGGAGAAACAGTGGTTGTAATGAGTTACGAGTAGAAAGAAGTAGTAGGGTAATGGTGACGTTTTCTATATAAGTAGATAAATAAAAAGTTGAAATAATGAAAAGAATTCTTTTATTCTGTATCTGTGCATATAGTGTATTTAGTAACGCACAAACTCAAATTAAGTTTGAGAGTGATTTTTTTGCAGATTCAATAATAGCCAGTAATCCCAAACTTATTTTTGAGAGGTTAATACCTTATGCACCCAATCAGGAGATAGAGGAGCGCCATCGCAAGGCAGGGTTGCATTTATGGTATCTCGTTGAGGCCCCGTTGGAAGAGTTTGAGGGTAAAAAAGGTATTAAGCATGTAAGGACCGCCAAAATAATAGAAATGCCAGAGATTCCGACAATATCAGTGGAATCTCCCGTCATTACCGGTAAGAGCACGCGCTCTGTTTCAATGAATGACCCTCTCTACGAAAAGCAATGGCATTACCATGAATCCTGTCCTGGCAGCATCAGGGCGGATAAGGCATGGGAGATAGAGCAGGGCAGGCGCAATGTAGTGGTTGCCGTGATGGATGGGTGGATTGACCATACGCATCCTGACCTTGCGCCAAACATGTGGGTCAATGAGATGGAAGCCAATGGCTTGCCAGGTGTTGATGATGACGGCAATGGGTATGTTGATGATATTTATGGATTAGATCTTGCTTACGATAGTTTTGGCGACCACGGCACACATGTTGCTGGCACAATAGCAGCCGTAAATAATAACGGAATAGGTGTATGCGGTATTGCAGGAGGTAATGGAGTAGACACCGGTGTAAGGCTAATGAGTATCGGTTATGTTTTTGGTTTCCTGGGAAACAACGATTATGAGATAGCCAGAGGGTATGTGTATGCTGCAGACAATGGTGCGGTAATATCATCTAATAGCTGGGGAGACCCAAAGGAGACGTCTCCTGTTCTTCGAGAGGCTATCATGTATTTTATGGATAATGCAGGCCAATTTACGCAAAGTCCGATGAAGGGAGGATTGGTCATTTTTGCGGCAGGAAACGATAATAAAGAAACTCCAGATTATCCTTTTGGTGATCCAGAACTGCCAAAGGACAATTTGATCGTTGTTGCTTCCGTTGCAAGTACAGGAATGCGTTCAACATTCTCTAACTATGGTAGTTGGATTGATGTATGTGCTCCTGGTGGAGAGTGTGTCAATAAAGAAAGGGGTGTTTATAGTACTCTGACTAATAACGGGTATGGTTTTGCGAACGGAACTTCTATGGCTTGTCCACATGTTTCGGGTGTAGCAGCACTTGTTGTCTCAAAATATGCATCGCCATCACTCACGCCTGCTGATGTTAAAAGGAGAATCCTTCGCTCTTCTGCAGAGGTTGACAAGTATCAGGCAGGCTATCCTTATAGGAATATGCTTGGGGCCGGCATCCTTGATGCTTATGCTGCTCTTGCCGACAATTCTGGAAATGAACTGGAATGCCCATCTGATTTTACTATTACTTCTATAAACGACTCGTGTGCGTTCTTTGCGTGGAATGTGCCTGCTGACGGTAACGGAAATCAGGTGGCTTATTGTTCTGTCTATGCCGAGGATGCTACGGAACCGTTGTTTACGGCAAAAACTTCCGCTTCAACAGAATTTTCAGTAGTATCAAAGACAGAGAATTCAACATCATACACAATTGAGGCTATTGATGTCTTTGGTAATCGCTCACAGCGCTCACAACCATCTAATATGGAGGTGACAAATGAATCAAAGGTATATAACCCACTGAATACATCTAACATAATCGTTCATCGCCCATGTCTGGTATATAAGAATTCGTTACCAACTTGCATGGTGAACTTGCTTTGTAATAATGTTGAGACTGTCAGTGTTGATGACCCCAACGGAATAGTCAGTAACAACTATGATAAAGATAAGGGAGAACTTCTCTTGACCTTTAATGTGCAACAATCTACACCCCTGGGAACATATCCTCTGACCATAGTTTATTCTGACCATAGTACTTCGGAAGATTCCAAGAAACTACAATTGTCATATACCGTTAATGAGGTGATTTCGACATTGGCGCCGATGCTAAGGGATGATAATAAAAAGCGCATATATACATCAGAACTTGAAGGATGTATAGAATTAAATCTTAGAGATTATATTTATGACCCAGCTGGGCTGGATTTCGTTATTCCTGATACTTGTTATGAAGATGCTTATTTTAGTTGTGAATGGATGAAGGTATATATTAGGAATGACAGATTGAGGCTTGATTACAGATTCGAAGATGATGCTTGGGATAATTACTTTAGCTTTTCATTTAAGGTCAGAAACTCTTATCATTACGAAAACGAACTGACTTTTACCGTAATTTACGAAGAACCAACAGGTATATCGGAAGAAAGAGCAGAAAAAGCAGAAGCGAAACAAATATACAATCTGAGCGGTCAGCGCTTCATAAAGAAGGTGGAAGAACTGCAGCCTGGTGTATATATAATCAATGGAGTGAAAAGAATAGTCTTGAAGTGAGGCATTTTAACCTAAATCGGTCATTAGGCAGTTTGCGCTAATGACCGAATTTATAGAAGTTACTTGAATAGGAAAGCAAGGGTTTGTTTACCTTTTGTTTGTAGGATAGTATTCTTTGCCTGATATTCTTGCGGAGGCACTCGCTATATACCCATGGTTCGATGCTGTGATAATCTCCCACATTCAATATGTCAAGGATATTGGGCAGATAACTGCCGTCAAAACCATCTAACACCAATACTTTATACTCAGTATTGAGGGTTACTGTGATTGTTTCATTAAGTATGGCAGGAGTTGAGTCAGTACGCCAATTGACAGGATTAATACACATTACATTTGGAGAACTGATAATAGGTTTTGTGTGCTTGACGTCAGAAACAGAATTATAGCAAATAGTCACTCCTGTATCCATGGAATCTTTTGCCGCCACAATCCATGGAGCCGTAGAAATATCGTCTGGCGTTACTTTGTAGCCAAGTACATAGGCTGCTACCATGCGGTTTCTGACCTCAGATGGCATTATCTTCATTAACTCTACAACAGATTTTCCTCCTTGGCTGAATCCTGCCAATATAAAAGGACGTCCGTTATTGAAGTTGTCAATGAAATATTCAAAAGCATTCCGCACATCAGGAGAAGACACACTGCTATATCTGTTTGATATTGTTTCTTCATCGAGTGTTGCCCATGTGTCAAGGGTAATGTGGCGATAAAAGGGTGAATAGAAATTATTACCATCTGCCATATAGTCGGAAACCTTCTTCATCTCAATGCCCATATTATCGGTGTGTTCTTTATTATACACATCTGCATAGTGGCAAATATTGCCTTCTGACGTAGTCCAATCATATTCCCATGTTGAAGGAATATAAAAAACATCTGCGCCATTTCCTATTGTATCGTTCAAGACATTGAACCACATTTTTTCAAGGCAATAGTCAGGAACTTCCGGTATATATTGAGAATTTCCTGATTTAAAATCATTACTGGTGCAAGCAAAGAAAAGGCTTGCGAGGGAAACAAACGAGACAAAAAGTGTTTTCTTCATTTCTGTTTTTTTTTTACGAATTTAACCCAAATCGGTCATTAGCGAGTAATAGTCTAATGGACGACCTGGGTTTAAGTACTCTCGAACTTGCCACCTTTGAAGATAGCGCTCAGTTCTTCGTCTGAAATGTTCATTATTTTTTTGTTATCTTCATTAAACCTTCTTATAGCAACCAGGGGCTTCTTAAAATCCGTAATAGTATAAGACAAATGCCATAAATATAATCTTACATCGTCCTCTTGTAAAACTCTCTGCACCTCCTGTATGAAACTACTGATGTCATCTGCCACGATAGGCTCAATATTAGTTAAAAGGGATTCATAAGCTTGCATATTGTAGGAGTAGTTTTCCTTGTGTCTTTCCTCTAATTGTGATATGAAAGTAAAGCATTTTCCGGCATTCTCTATAAAGTTCAAGTCTGATTGCTTCTAAGTAGTTTTCGGCGCCGCTATAATATAAAGCCAAATTGCTTAGTGACGTTGCATAGTAAGGATTTTCCTTACCCATAATCTTTTCCTCAATCCGCAATGCTTCCAGTCCAAGTCTGATTGCTTCTGAGTAGTTGCCAATGTAATTGTAATACAATGCCAAATCATTTAGTGACGTAGAATAGTCTTCATTTTCCTTACCAAGAATATTATCATAAATTCGCAAGGCCTTTTGTTCCAATATAATAGCTTTTGAATAGTTACCAGCCCACGCATAATATGCTGCCGTACAACTTAACGACTTTGCATAGTCAGGGTGTCCCTTACCAAGAGTCTTTTCCTCAATTTGCAACGCTTCCAACCCCAACTTGATAGCTTCGGAGTAGTTGCCTGTATCCTTATTTAAAAGTGCCAAAATAGATATAGACGCTGCATATTCTAGGTGCTCTTTGCCATAAATCTTCTCACAAATACCCACAACTTCTTGTCCCAATCTAATAGCTTCAGAATAGTTTCCGTTAGCATAGTTAAAATCCAAGATATTTACCAGAGAATCACATTTTGCAAGTTCCTTCTTTTTATTTAGACTATCTAAACTGTATGCATAAGAACCTATTTTACCATGGGCTTTTCGGACTGACTCGTCTTTTTGGCAATAACAATGCTGAAGCGCGCATAAAAAATAACTAAAAAGATAGCTTTAACTATTCTCTTGAAAAATAATTGTGGTATTGATATGTTTATCGTACAAATGTAATCAAATAAATTCACATATGCGTATAGTCGTTACACTTTATTCGGTCATTAATGTATAATTCTCTAAAAAAGATTTTATTTCAATTATAATTATCAGGATTATAAGGATTCTCACTTATAAGGACAAAAGAGATAAAGTATGAACTTGCCTAACAAAAATGATAATAAAAGATTTGCCTCTGTTCCTATATTGTCCAAGGTATTAGTCTACTTAACTTATGTAAGGATATGTTACCAAATAATTCCAATTGTTTTGGTCTCATTCTATAATGTATGATTGCTGACTATAATACGTATTTTAGGTGTTTTCTGGTACATTTGCATTCGTTTATATATTAAAGCATCACTAAAACAGGCATTCTTCTCTGCTATTTTTATGAAAACCCCACAATAATGGTACCTTCATAAGATATGCTTCTTTGCAGAGATACTGCAGTGACTTTGCAGAGTCAGTGCATTGACTTGTGCAAGTCACCGCGGTGCGATGAAAACTTATGTATATTGAACTGTAAAAATGCCTTCTGAAATACAAATATTTGCACACCATCGAGATCGTTGATGCAATTATGCGATTCTCAGGATGTAAAATGTCATATTTTTTTAAGTCAGCAAGTCTCATTAGAGGTTATTGATGTGTGACGTTGTTTCTTCTAGGTCCTATGCTAAAATACAAGAATTGATGAGTAAGATAATGTTAATAATATATAAGGTGTATTCCTTCTATACAAAAGATAAGACAAACAATGTCTTTACTCTCTTTATGAAACTGCCGTATAGCATACAGAGTAGTGGAGAGAAAGTTTTGCTATCGTAATACTCTTGCTGAACATAAACCTTGCTCGTCTACCATAAAAAATGTATCTTTGCAAACAAAAATACACATAGTTGCTTATATACACTTAAATATTACACACTACATGAACAGGACTGAACTTATCGCTGCCGTAGCCGACCGCACTGGCAGCACCAAAAGCCATGCCGCACAGATGGTAGATACCGTACTGGGCGTAATAGCCGACCGTCTGACCGAGGAGCGCGAGGAGGTTGCAATTGCCGACTTTGGCCGTTTCTACATCAAGCAGCATCCCGAACGTCAGGGCATCAATCCCCAGACTGGCGAGAAGATTACCATCGAGGCCAAGGAAAAGATTGCCTTCAAGGCATCCACAAGTCTAGAGTACTACAGCCGCAAGCACCATGGATGAATTTCTATAATATTCATCCTATATTATCATATAATGTAAGAAGCAAACACACTAAACCCAAATCGGTCATTGACTGTTACGCGCTTCTTGTCATCTGTTTAAACACAGGCTATTGTCATCATAATGCTAGGACCTAATTGGGATAAAATGCTCTTAGTCTCAAAAAGAATACTCCAAGTACACTTAATTGGGTACCTGGAGTATTTTATTATTGCCTGCTTTATGAGCAATATTTCCGTATTGATTAACTAAAAACCGCCCTTATACTTATCAAATATGTAAAACATATTATTAAAAAGGTAAATCCTCGGCACCCATAGAAGCAAAGGGAGCGGCATCCACAGGAGCAGCGGTGCCAAGGGGAGCTGCCTGAGGGGCATCAAATGGAGCGACATTAGGTATTTGTGCAACAACAGGAGCCTGCGCCATTGGGTCTGAGATATTACGATCTACATTCCATGCTCGGATACTATTATACCAACGCCCTTGATACTCATGGGCATCAATATCAAAACTTACGCGAACCATCTCGCCAACCTGTATGTTGAACTGTTGAAGCTTATCAGCACCAAACACCTCAAACATCATCTTACGTGGAAAACGATCTGTAGTTGTCTCTAATACAAAAGAGCCTAAACGCCATTCGCTACCAGTTCTTGCAGAAATTCCACCACGCTCTTCCAACACCTGAATGATTCTTCCTATCAATTCCATACATATACTTTTTTAATTCAGCACAAAGTTAATACAAATTAACTACATACACAAAAAACAGATTGCATTTTTTGGCATTATGAAGAAAAACAAGTAAATTTGCGAGAAAATAGATAAACTTACAAACTTTATATCAGAAATGAATTTCAAAGTATCCACATCGGCTCTGAATAGCCGCCTCTCATGTGCCAGCAAGGTTCTGGCCAGCAAAAACTCTATGCCCATACTTGACTGCTTCCTTATAGAAGTAAACGACAATGGACAAATGACCATAACTGCCAGCGATTCTGAGAAATGCTACATCACGAATCTGCCTGTTTTGGAGCAAGATGGCACTGGTCGCTTCTGTGTACCGGCCAAAACACTGATGGAGAGTCTTAGAGAAATTCCCGAACAACCTATCACTTTAGAACTCAATGCAAATACATATGAACTCCGCGGCAAACATGGCAGCGGACAGTTCTCCATCATGGCACAGAATGCCGAACCATATCCAACTCCACGCCCAGTCGTTGAAGGCAACACACTGAACCTTAGTGCTGATGTGTTACTTTCAGGCATCAACCGCTCGCTGTTTGCCACTGCCAACGACGAGGTTCGTTTGGTCATGAACGGTATATTCTTTGATATCAAGCCGGAGCACATCATCTTTGCTGGTACCGACGGCCGCAAACTGGTCAAGAATATCGTACGTGGTATAACCCCAGGCTTCAATGGAAGTTTCATCTTGCCCAAAAAAGTGGCAACCATACTGAAGAACGTGCTTGGCAAGGACGAGACCGATATACGTATTGTCTACACCACTGACCGCGCAACCATCTCCACAGAAGACATGACCATGAATTTCCGTTTGATTGAGGGCAACTATCCCAATTACAACGCTGTAATTCCAACAAGTAATCCTTTCCATGCGGTTATTGATCGCCAAGCATTTGCAAGTGCGCTCAAACGTGTGAGTGTATGCTGTAACCAGAGCAGTGGTTTGGTTAAGCTGGAACTGACCAACAACAATCTGCACCTAACTGGCCAAGACAACGAGTACTCCACAAGTGCCGAGGAATTCCTCGTATGCGAGTACACCAACTCACCTATAAGTATTGGCTTCTCCTGCCAGTTCCTAATTGAAATATGCAACATCATAGATAGTGAGAACATCATTCTGGAACTTGCTGACCCCAGCCGTCCTGGTTTGGTACGCCCAGCACAGGAAAAGGAGAATGAGGAACTTATCATGCTGCTGATGCCAATGCGCGTAGACGACTAAGGTGCCATGAAATTGAATCTCACCAAGCCGATTGTATTCTTTGATTTAGAAACAACCGGCATTGATATTGCTACAGACCGTATAGTAGAAATATGCCTTATACGAGTTGAGCCCAATGGCAACAAACAGTCCATGACTCTCCGAATAAACCCAGAAAGGCATATTCCCGAAGAAGCAAGTTCTGTACATGGCATATATGACACCGATGTCAAAGATTGTCCCACCTTTCGCGAAAAGGCAGAAGAACTGAAGAAGATATTCGACGGATGCGACCTGGCTGGCTTCAACAGCAACCGTTTTGACATCCCCCTCTTGGCAGAAGAGTTTATCCGCTCGGGAGTGAACATAGACCTAAATACTCCACGCCGTGTGGATGTACAGAACATTTACCACAAGCTGGAACGCAGGACACTGGTGGCCGCATATAAGTTCTATTGCGACAAGGACCTGGAAAATGCACATTCCGCTCTGGCAGATACCGAGGCTACCCTGGAGGTGCTTGAAGCACAGCTTGACCATTATCCAGAAGAGTTGCAGAACGACATTGATTTCCTGGCAGAATACAGCAGTAGGGACAATTTCGTAGACTTCGCCGGGCGCTTTGCATATAATGACAAGGGCGAAGAAATAGTAAACTTCGGCAAGCACAAGGGACGTCTTGTAAAGGATGTACTCAGAGTTGAGCCAAGTTACTACAACTGGATGATGCAGAGCGACTTTACAATGAACACAAAACAAGTGCTGACCCGTCTGAAGTACAAGTACTCCATGTAAGGCCTTGGACCATGGGCAACAGACACGGCAAAGAAAAATACAATGTTAAAAGGTAAGAAGATAGTATTGGGCATTACCGGCAGCATAGCAGCCTACAAGGCATGCATGCTCATCCGCTTGCTCATAAAGCAGGGAGCGGAAGTACAGGTTGTAATCACCCCTGCAGGTAAAGAGTTCATAACTCCAATCACGCTGAGCGCCCTGACACACAAACCCGTCATATCCGATTTCTTCAACCAAAGAGACGGTTCGTGGCATAGTCATGTAGACCTCGGTCTATGGGCCGATGCCATGCTTATAGCGCCATGTACCGCCAGCACTTTGGGGAAAATGGTACATGGCATAGCGGACAATATGCTCATTACCACTTACCTTAGTATGAAGGCTCCTGTTTTGATAGCACCGGCCATGGACTTGGATATGTATGCCCACATATCCACTCAGGAGAACTTACGCCTGTTACAACAAAGAGGAGTTGTAATTGTGGAACCTGGAACAGGTTTCTTGGCTTCTACCTTGGAAGGGAAAGGACGTATGCAAGAGCCAGAACGCATCGTTGAGGAATTAGAGGAGTTCTTTGCCCGACGCGAAGGTCGACTACGTGGTCAGCGCATACTCATTACCGCTGGTCCCACTTACGAAAAAATAGATCCAGTACGCTTCATAGGTAACTATTCAAGTGGCAAAATGGGATTAGCACTGGCCAAAGAATGTGTATGTCAGGGAGCAGAGGTGGATTTAGTATTAGGACCATGCTCGGAACCCTTGCCCCACTCCACTCTGTTACATGTTACCCGTGCAGAAAGTGCATCTGACATGCATCAGGCCGCCACACATATGTTCCCACAATGTACAGCCGCCATCATGTGTGCAGCAGTTGCCGACTTCACACCTCACTCCTGTGCCGAAGAGAAGATAAAACGAGAGGGAGAAGAACTTGTTCTACGCCTTACTCCAACCCAGGATATTGCAGCAACCATAGGTCGCATGAAAACTCCTGCACAGAGATTATGCGGATTTGCATTAGAAACACACAATGCATTGGAACATGCCCAAGAAAAACTCCAACGCAAGAATCTGGATATGATTGTCATGAACAGTCTGCAAGATAGCGGCGCAGGTTTTCAAGTGGACACCAATAAAGTTACTATCATTACCAACAACCACAAGGAGTCCCTTCCCCTGCAAAGTAAAAGAGAGGTGGCTCGAGAGATATTAAACAGATTCTTACCATGAAGCAAAGCCTACTTCTGATACTGATCTGTTGTGCAATTCCATGCCTGTCATGTGCCCAGGAACTAAATGCCAAAGTTTCCATAAACACATCTAAACTGGAGGGCACTAATGTAGAAGCTTGCGAAACGCTCAGACAGAAGATGGAAGAGTTCCTGAATACCCATCAGTGGACCAAGGTGAAATATGAGGAAGCAGAACGCATTGAATGTGTGTTCAACATAACAGTAAACAAATATACCCCTTCCGAGGGAGCCTTTGAATGCACATTGTTACTGAACAGCAACCGCCCAGTATGGGGAAGCGTCTACACTACTGTACTCTACAATACACGGGACCAACATTTCAACTTCAAGTTTGACCCTGCCGATCAATTAGAGTACAACCCCGACAATGTAGATAACCAACTAATAGCTCTGCTGGCATACTATGCACACATTATTATTGGTATGGACATGGACACCTTTGCTCCGCTTGGAGGTACATTGGTCCTGCAAACAGCAGAAGACATTGTAAGCAGGGCGCAAAGTTTGGGATATAGCGGATGGAGTGCCTTCAACGAAAGCAACAACCGCTTTGCTTTACTGAACGACTATATAGACGGCAGTATGGAATCTATGCGCCAGCTCAACTATACATATCACCGTAAGGGATTGGACCAGTTGTGCGATAGTACAGAAAATGCCTACACTGCATTATACGAAAGTATGGAGCTATTAGAGCAAGCAAGACAAGCCAGGGCAATGAGCAATGTACCTCAATTGTTCACGGAATACAAGAAAGACGAACTTATCAACATCTTCAGCAACCACACCGACAAGCAAAAAAGACAAAGGGCACACGACATACTCTTCAACACCAACCCCAGTCAGAGCAACAGTTGGGAAAAGATAATGAAATAAAGTATGCTAAAACATCTACACATAGAAAACTATGCACTCATTGAGAGTCTGGACATTGATCTACAGGATGGATTCTCTGTTATTACTGGCGAAACGGGTGCAGGCAAGAGCATTCTGCTCGGTGCCATTGGTCTGCTTACAGGTGAACGTGCAGACACCTCTGTCATACAAAATGGCAAACAAAGATGCATGCTTGAGGCTACATTCCGCCCTGAAGGTTTAGGTTTGGAACCTTTTTTTATTGAGGAGGATTTGGATTACGACCCTGAAGAATGCATCATACGTCGTGAACTAACTACAGGAGGTAAAAGTCGCGCCTTCATCAATGACACCCCCACTACCATCGCTACACTGAAACGATTGGGTTCAAGACTCATAGATATTCATTCGCAACACCAAAATCTTTTGCTGGGCCAAGAAGACTTCCAACTTTCTGTGCTGGATGCCGTAGCAACTGATCCCAAATTGATGCATACCTATGTTACTACCTACACTCGGTGGAACAATACCCGCAAAACGCTGAAGCAAGCGCTTGCTAATCTGGAGGAAGGAAAAAAGGATGAAGATTACATGCGCTTTCTTCTCACAGAACTAACCAATTTTAAACCACAGCCCGAGGAGGATGAGACATTACAACAACAATGCTACATGCTGGAACATGCCCAGGATATCAAAGTAGCATTGATGCAAGGGTGTGGAGTACTTTCTGAAGGGGATATTCCCCTTACAGATGCACTAAGACAGGTAAGAAACCTGCTCTCCTCCGTACAAAAACACTTTCCACAGGCCGAAGAACTAATGGAACGAGTGGAAAGCTGTCGCATAGAACTGCAAGACATTGCCGACACACTGGAGAGTGAAGGAGAAAGCATAGATTACTCGCCTGAACGTCTGGAAGAATTGCAATCACGCCTGAACACACTATACTCACTGGAACAAAAGCATCATGTGGACACAAGTGAGCAACTGATTGCTATCATGCACCAATTGGAGGAACAATTGAGCATAATGGACAATAGCGAGGAATATATCAAACAACTACAACAGGAGGAAACAGAATCAAGAACCCTATTGGATACATTGGCCAACTCTCTAACTGAAACACGTATCAAAGCAGCCAAAAAGGTAGAAAAGGATATCGTGGCGTCACTAAAGTCTTTGGGTATGCCAAACGTACGTTTCCATGTGAATTTCTCCAACACAGAGGTGCCGACCCCCAGAGGTATGGACAAGGTGGCATTTCTTTTCTCCGCCAATTTGGGAGCTCCACTTCAAAACATTTCCCAAGTGGCCAGTGGTGGTGAAACGGCCCGTGTCATGCTCTCTCTAAAAGCATTGCTATCGGGCACTGTTTGCTTGCCCACAATAATTTTTGACGAGATAGATACCGGTGTATCAGGACACATTGCCGAGGCTATGGCACATATAATGCAAGAGATGGGACAACATGGACGACAGGTAATCAGTATCACACACCTGCCACAGATAGCGGCACTGGGCAAGCACCACTTCAAAGTTTGGAAAGAAGACACACAAACCCATACGCTAAGCCACATCAGTCCTCTTTCTCAGGAGGAGCGTATTGCAGAGATTGCCAACATGCTATCTGGCAGTAACGTCACTACCGAGGCCATCAACAATGCACGGGCACTACTGGGAATATGACAGAAATCCTAAGAAACCTCTCCCCTGAAAAACTCTACCTCATTGCTCTTAGCGGTGGAGCAGATTCCGTGGCCCTGTCTTTGATGATGAAGAGACAGGGACTCAACATACGAGCACTTCACTGCAACTTTCACCTGCGAGGCAAGGAATCTGACCGCGATGAGCACTTTGTCCATGACTTCTGTCAGGAGCACCACATACCCTTAGAAGTCAAACACTTTAACACCCTCCATTCTGCACAACTTCATAAGAATAGCATAGAAATGGAGGCACGAAACCTGCGATACCAGTGGTTTGCACAACGTTGCCAGGCATTAGATGCCGAAGCCATCTGCGTTGCACACCACAAGGACGATCAAGCGGAGACCTTGCTTCTCAACCTCATACGTGGAACAGGCCTGAAAGGACTCTCAGCCATGCACCCAGACAGGGAAATCAATGGATTGCGTATAATCCGCCCACTGTTGGACATAACACGCAAGGACATTATACAATATCTGTCCTCCGTAGGGCAAACCTTCGTTACAGACAGTACCAATCTGGAGCGAGATGCACTGCGCAACCGCATACGATTGGATCTTATGCCCATGCTACAACAACTGAACCCCAATATCACCGAATGCTTGGCACGTACTGCTCACAATGTGCGCATGGAACTGGATCCTACTTCGGAGGAAGGCTACTACCATATCTGGCTTGCCCCATTGGGGTTCAGCCGCAGTCAAATTTTGGATATCTATGCTCACCGTCCAACCACTCAACCGCTCACTGCGCAAAACTCAACTAACAACACTACCCCACTCCGTTCTGGTCTCATGTGGCATAGTTCCACACATACACTTTTGCTGAACAGAGGAGAATGGATATTACAGAAACGAGGCGACAGCAACAAATCACAAGCAGAACTGCTCATAGAAAATCTTCCCACTGGTTCCTTTCCCACTGCTAAGGACTTCCTCCAAAAGGAACAAGCCTTCATAGATGCACATAGCATTCGTGGCAAGCTAATACTGCGCCCAACAAGGCAAGGCGACCGTTTCCAACCATATGGAATGAAACATGGCACCAAACTTGTCAGCGACTACCTTACCGATCGTAAGGTCTCCCTTTTGGAAAAATCCCAGCAACTCGTAGCAATAGACTCTGCCACAGACAGCATCGTATGGCTCGTAGGCAGAGAGATTGATCACAACTATCGCATTGATCACTCCTCCACTAACATACTACGTTTGCGCATAATCTCAAAATCCTGTTAAATAACTCTTGAAAACAGCCTCCCGAGCCTAAAGGCCAGTCCTCCCGAGGACCAAGGCGAGAGTTCCCGGTTCTTTCGGGTCGGTCCTCGGGAGGACCTTATAGGATGGTGCTGTGACCAACAATGGCAGGTTCGCACGACAACAAATGGCACAATGGGTTAATGTGAACAAGACATCAACCATTGTGCCATTACCTTTGCGTATACACGGGCAAATTAGTTACGATTGACAAACTACACATGACCGTTGCAGCAAGTTGCTCTTTAGGAAATACAGTTATAAAAAAATGGCGACCCCACAAAGGAAGTCGCCATAGTATGATAAGGTTGTTATTACCTACAACCTAAAAGTAAGATTATTTCTGAGCCAAAGCCTTAGCCATAGCCTTCTCTGCCTTTACAACAGCAGCGTCGTACTTCTTCTGAGCAGACTTGGGGTTCTTGGCTGTCTTGATAGCGTCATAAAGACCCCACAGGTTAAAGTCGGCAGTAACCTTCTTCTGAGCTGCGGTGTAAGCCTTGGCAGCAGCCTCAGCCTTAGCCTCCTGCTCTGCGGGAGCGTAAGCGTGCTTGTAACCCTTTACCTGGTTCCAGTAGCCACGAGTGAAGTCGGGGAAAGTAACGGCAGCGCAGTTGTTGTCCATAGACAATGTGCCGAGCTCTGCCAAGCAGCACCATTCAGCCAGGTCATATACGTCCATATCCAGGGGCAGACCATTCTGCAAGCAGTAAACCAGACGAGCCTCCATGATGTAGTCCATACCGCCGTGACCCATCTCACGACCCAGTTCACCATACTTGGTGAGGATGGGGTGATAGTACTTCTTCTCTAAAGCAGCCTTCTGCTCAGCGTTCATGAAGCCGTGAGCGTTGAGGTTGTCAATCTTGGGAGCGCCAGTACCCTTCATAGCCTCGCCAGAGAGAGCATACTCGGGAGTGGGATACTTGGTAGCATAACCCTTGGTACCGGTGAGCTTGAACAGACGGTTGTAGGGCTGGGGAGTCATAACGTTGTGCTGGATCTCAACAACCTTACCGTTAGCGGTGCGCATCAGAGTGGTGGTGTGGTCACCATTGCGGAACTCCTTGCACTCCTTGCCGGTCTTGTTCTCAACCCATTCCTTACCAACGAAGCTCTCGGTGTCCATAGCAATCAGAGTGGTGAAGCGGTCGCCACGGTGAATGTCCATGCACTGAGCAACGGGGCCAAGGCCGTGAGTAGCGTATAGGTCACCACGGTTCTCCTTGTTGTACTTCATACGCCAGTGCAACTTGTCAGTGTCGTTGTCGTTGGGGTCGGTCCAGTAAGAATCCCAGAACCACTCCAGACCGTGGATGTAAGCACCCTCGGCACGGATGATTTCACCGAACACACCATCCTGAGCCATAGCCAGAGCGTTCAGCTCATAGTAGTCATAGCAGCAGTTCTCCAGGATGAAGCAGTGCTGACGGGTCTTCTCGGCAAGGTCGATCAGGCTCCAGCACTGTTCCAGGTTCATTACGCTGGGAACCTCGATAGCAGTGTGCTTGCCATTCTCCATAGCGCACTTTGCCACGGGATAGTGGTGGTTCCAGTCGGTAGCAACGTAAACGAGGTCAACGTCTGCACGCTTGCAGATTTCCTCATAGCCCTTGGCACCAGAGTAGATGTCGGCAGGCTTCAGGCCAGCCTTGCGCAGGTACTCCTGGCACTTCTCAGCGCGCTCTGCCTCATAGTCGCAGAGAGCAACGATCTCAACACCGGGGATGTGGCAGAAGCGCATAACAGCACCGGGGCCACGCATACCCAGACCTACGAAAGCCACGCGAACGGTCTCCAGCTTGTTAGCTGTCAGACCGAGTACATGCTGCTGACCGGCAGGACGTTCGGGGGTTTCCACTACGATAGTACCCTTGTCCCAATGCCACTTTGTGCTGGGAGAAAGGGACTGAGCACCTGCAGCCATTGATACGGCTGCGAGTGCAACGACAAGAAGATTCTTCAGTTTCATTCTCTTTCGTTTGTTTTTAATTAGGTTAATATAAGGATTTCGCTATTATCTGCTTTCCGTTGCAAAGTTAACCATTTTATCGGTAAGTTCCAAATTTTATTTTGTTATTATATAAAAAAGGTGTAACTTTGCCAGCGTTATGAATAAGGAGACTCGCACCCCACTGCTGGGTATGGATATGCAGGAATTGAAGGAAGTAAGCACCATTGTGGGACTTCCCTCCTTTGCCGCCAAGCAGATGTTTGGCTGGATATACCAGAAGCATGCCGCTGATATTCAGGAGATGACGAACATTTCCCAGAAAGCCCGCACCCTGCTGGCAGAGCAGTACTGCATGGGACTGATGCCTGCTGTAGAGGCACAGCGCAGCGTGGATGGTACGGCCAAGTACCTCTTCCCCACCCTGTCGGGGCATACGGTAGAAAGTGTATTCATCCCCGACAAGGACCGTGGCACCCTGTGCGTAAGCTGCCAGGTTGGATGCCGCATGGGATGCAAATTCTGCATGACAGGAAGACAGGGTTTCCAGGGACATCTCACCGCAACCGACATCCTGAACCAGATTTACTCCTTGCCGGAAAGGGACAGACTCACGAACATCGTGTTCATGGGGCAGGGTGAACCCTTGGACAACCTGGACACTGTACTGAAGGTAACCGAACTGCTCATGCATAAGGACGGATGGGCATGGAGTCCCAAGCGCATAACGGTGAGCACCGTGGGTGTAAGACGAGGTCTGGTACGTTTTTTAGAAGAAAGTCCATGCCATCTGGCAGTATCCCTGCACAATCCCTTTGCCAACGAGCGCCTGGAGATGATGCCTGCCGAGAATGCCTTCTCGGTAACCGAATTCATGCCCCTGCTGGCACGTCAGGACTGGACACACCAGAGACGCATATCTTTTGAATATATCGTTTTCGGAGGTCTGAACGACACACTGCGCCACGCACAGGAACTGGTAAAGCTGCTCTCTCCTTTTGAGTGCCGCGTAAACCTTATCCGTTTCCACGACATACCAGACACGCCATATCATGGAGCCAGTGAAGAGAAAATGATATGGATGCGCGACTATCTGACACAACACGGCGTGACCACCACCATTCGTGCCTCCAGAGGACAAGACATCTGGGCTGCATGCGGCCTGCTGAACACAAAGAACAAACAAGCCTGAACAAGACACAACATACACAACTACTATGACAAAGCGACTGATACCCATACTGATGCTGCTGGTAATGTTACTGAGCAGTTGCGAGAAATCCTCCTTCTTCCCCAAAGCCAGCGGACGCCCCTATGAGGTGCTCGTGGTGATGGACTCGGTGGAATGGAAGGCTCCGCACGGCAGAGCACTGTTTGACGTATTGGACACCGATGTGCCCATGCTTCCGCAGAGCGAACGCTCGTTCCGCATATCGCAATGCGAGGTGAAGAACTTCGACCGAATACTGAACATCTTCCGCAATATCATCGTTGTGAACATAGACAAGACACAGTTCACACGCACCAGGATGAAGTTCGCACGAGACAAGTATGCAATGGAGCAGGTTGTGCTGACAATCAACTCCCCCTCAAAGGAAGAATTCCAGAAATTCTGTGTGGATCACAGACAGGAAATTGTGGACTTCCTGACCAAGATGGAGATGAATCGTCTGGTCAAGGATCTCAAGAAAGAAAACTCCAAGGTGACACGCGACCTTGCCATGGAGATTTTCGGATGCAAGATGCATGCGCCAAAGGAACTGACATCTTTCAAGAAGGGTAAGGATTTCCTATGGACATCCAACAACACACCTTCGGGCATGATGAGCATAGTAATGTATTCTTTCCCCTACGAGGGACCGCAGATATTCAACAAGGAATACCTCACCGAGAAGCGAGACTCGGCACTGAAGGTAAACATACCAGGCGAGAAACCCGGTATGTTCATGAAGACGGACACCCTGTGCACTGTGGTAAAGCCTATAGCGGTACATAAGGAATATGCCATGGAGATGCGAGGTTTGTGGTACGTTGAGAACGATTGTATGGGTGGTCCCTACGTTAGCCATCATCGTGTAGATACGGAGAATAACCGCGTAATCGTAGTAGAAGGTTTCGTATACGCTCCAGAAAAAATGAAACGAGGCATGATACGCCGTTTGGAAGGCTCTTTGTACACACTGATGTTGCCAGAGGAACAGTATTTCATGGAAATCACGCCTGGCATTGAGGAAGAGAAAACAGATACACTCCACGAAGAGAAGAATTAAGCACAACAGAACATTATGGATACATTGAAAATAGGCATAGTACACTCCGACCAAAAAGGACAGGAAACCATAGCAAATGCCTTTGAAGACATACTTCTGGACGAAATTTGCACCAAAACCATCTACGAAAAACAAGGAGAAGAGGGCATAGAAGAGGCGCTGAATGACTGGGAGGATGGCAAAACAGATGCAATACTGGTAATTCCAGCCGAGGGCGAGGAGCAGTTGAATCCAGCCAGTCTCAGAGGCACAGACATGCTGGTGTGGGAAGATCTGCGTATGGCATTCATAAATGAGGACGAAAACTTTGAGGAACAGATGCAGACACTACGCCTGTCCCTGGAAAGGGAATTTGATATACACAACCCTCGCATAGTCCCCACACTGGATGCCCAAAACTACAAAACATATGATGCAATATTAGTCAGCGACAAGGAGCAGGGCATCAAAGAGTTCATGGAAGTAAGCCTTGGTAATGGTGTGGCGTATACAACGGGAAGAGAATTGGTATGCACCAGCCCCTTCTCGGTGGAATCATTTCGCGAGAGCATCTATCTGGCCAAAGACATTCTAAAGAACAGAGCACGTTACGATGAGGCCCGCCAAAACCCTCTGCCTAAACTTTTTGTGGACAAAAAAGAGGACATTAGAAAGCACCAATGAGCCTGATAGATAAAGTTAAAGCCACACTGAAGAGTCAGGACACGGAAGGTCCGTTCGAACTTTACGTAACACGTACACCCGGCTATCTTTGGGCATGCCTGTTCAAATGGCTTGGCGTGCATCCCGTAGCGGTTACATTGATGAGCATAGCCATCGGTGCAGCAAGCGGCTGGTTCTTCTATAGCGAGAACCTGGAAACGAACCTCATAGGCATGGTTCTGCTAATATGGGCAAACTGGTACGATTGTGCAGACGGGCAACTGGCCCGCATGACGGGCAAGCGTACCCTCATAGGGCGCATATTGGATGGGTTCTGTGGCGACGTGTGGTTCTTCTTCATATATCTGTTCCTGTGCCTTAGGATGCAGGGACAAAACATCCCTTTTACCAATGTAGAATGGGGTATATGGATATGGATACTTGGGGCATGGGCAGGATTACGATGCCATGGCAGGCAATGCGCTATTGGCGACTATTACCGCAACATACACATGTTTTTCCTATGTGGGAAAGATAAAGCCGAACTTGACTCGCATGCAAGGATTCAGAATGAGATGAACTCGATGAAGTGGATGAGCAGGGATTGGTTCCACAAGCTCTACCTATACTTCTATGCACGATACACTGGATCACAGGAGGCCCAAGTCAAGTCCTTCCACAAAATGATGCACCGCCTCCAGAAGAAATATGGCGAGGACATCCCTGACACTATTCGTGAGGATTTTTGCAAAGAAAGCCGACCTTTGATGCCCCTGACCAACATCATCACATTCGACACCAGAGTGGCAGTTCTATTCCTAAGCATAGGTTTTGGCATTCCATGGCTATATTTCATTTTCGAATCAACCGTGCTTGAGGCAATACGCTTCCACATGATAAAACGGCACGAAAGACTTTGCGAAAGGATAACAAAACAATACACTGAGAATTAAGAAATGAACAGAATCGTAGCACTGATACTTGCTGGCGGAGTTGGAAGCAGGATGAACCTGTCCATACCTAAGCAATTTGTGGTAGTGGACGGACTCACCGTTCTCCAGCATACCATGCTTGCATTCCAGTGCCACCAACTGATCAGTGCCATATATGTAGTAGTTTCACCCCAATGGGCAGAAACAGTGCGACAGCAGGCAATGGATGCTGGCATAGGCAAATTCGCAACGTGCCTGAATGCTGGCGAAAACAGTTTCCAGTCGGCAAAAAACGGCATAATGGCCCTTCAGGAGGAAGAAGACGGAAACACAGTAGTGCTCATCCACGATGCAGTACGCCCCCTGGTGTCGCAAGACATCATCAGCCGCAACATTGCAGTATGTCTCTCACGAGGTAACGCCATCACTACCTTGCCAAGTCAGGAGAGCTACATGATAATCAATTCGGACACAGATACCGGGGACAAGGAGATCACGTCATCAGAATACATCCTGCGAGAGAAACTTCTGCGTGCACAAACACCACATACCTTCCTGTTGGATGAACTAATCCAAATGATGAGGGAAGCGGAAGAGAAAGGCATAACATATTCTCAATCCATCTTTACCCTTGCCAACGAACTGGGACACGTGCCCCTGCATACTGCCGAGGGAGATATGATGAACTTCAAACTGACCATGCCATCGGACTTTACCATCTTCCAAGCCATTCTGCACGAGACAAGAGGCTAAAGGCTGAAACAGTTTTTCACAAGTAGCGGAATTGCTTTTCTCAAGAAATATTCATACCTTTGCACACTCTTTTATGAATACAACACCCTTACAAGACCTGAAAGCACGATACAACATTGTTGGTCGCGACGAAAAACTGGACATGGCACTGGACACAGCTCTCCAAGTGGCACATACCGATTTGAGTGTGCTAATTCAGGGCGAAAGCGGTGCTGGCAAGGAAATTATTCCACGCATAATACACGACAATAGCCTTCGCAAGACCAAACGCTACATAGCCATAAACTGCGGTAGCATACCAGAGGGCACCATTGACTCGGAACTCTTCGGACACGAAAGGGGATCGTACACAGGTGCTGTGGGAGAGCGAGAAGGATACTTCGGTGCGGCAGATGGTGGAACCCTCTTCCTTGACGAGGTTGGCGAACTGCCCATGACAACACAGGCACGTCTGCTTAGAGTGCTTGAAACAGGCGAGTACCTGCGTGTGGGAAGCGACACTCCCAGAAAGACCAACGTCCGCATCGTGGCAGCAACAAACGTGGATATTCCCAATGCTATACGTGAAGGGCGCTTCCGCGAGGACCTTTACTACCGCCTGTGCACCATCAACATACAGGTCCCTCCCCTCAGAGAACGCGGCATTGATAGCGTACTGCTCTTCAAATTGTTTGCCATGAATACGGCAGCAAAATATCACATCCCAGAACCAATACGCCTAAGTCCAGATGGCGAACATACGATAATGGCATACAAATGGCCAGGAAACGTACGCCAACTAAAAAACGTGGTGGAGCAGATGAGTATCTTGGAACAAGGAGTGCAGATTACGCCCGAGGTTCTGTTCCGTTATGGGATAATAGCCGGACAAGGAGACAGCTATGCTCTGAAGCGCATAAACAAACCTGAAAGCGAAGGAGGACGTCACGACTGGGAGAACGAGATAAAATGGCTGGCAAATGCCGTACTCAAACTCCGTTCCGAGGTGGACGAACTTAAAAGTATTATCAATCCTGAACATAACAGGCACGCTGCCACACCTCTGCAAATAGAAGACCAAAGCAACATGCACACACCTGTTCTTCAGGAGCCTCTCACTATTTCACATACACCACTCACCGCCCCACATGCCGATAGTCATACTTATGACGAGATAGAAGAGGTAAATGAGGACGATACGCTCAACCTGGAAGACATGGAAAAGCGAAACATAATACGAGCTCTCCAGCAGAGTCACAACAGACGCAAGATAGCAGCCCAGATGCTTGGCATCAGCGAACGCACACTGTACAGAAAAATCAAAGACTATGGCATCGAAGAATAGACAAAATAATAATACATTCTTGAAGGCAACACAATACATTCATAGGTTCACCGCAATACTTCTCATCCTATCATGCATTGTATTGTACACATCATGCACCATCAGTTATAAATTCAATGGTGCAAGCATAGATTACACAAAGGTAAAAACCATCCAAATAGGAAATTTCCCTATCCGCAGTACCTACGTTTGGGCTCCCATGCAATCCATTTTCCATAACAAGCTTACCGACATTTATGCCAACCAGACAAGACTGAAACAAGTTAAAAGAAATGGCGACCTGATCGTTGAAGGTGAAATTGTCGGGTTTGACCAGTACAATAAAGGTATCTCCAACAGCGGATACTCCAGCCAGGTACAACTGAAGATGACGGTAAACGTCAGGTACACCAACAATAAAAACCACGCCGAGGACTTTGAACAGAAGTTCACCGCCACAACCACGTATGATGCCACTCAGCAACTAATCAACGTGCAAGAGGAATTGGTAACCGAAATGTGCAAGGACATAACCGATCAAATATTCAATGCAACGGTAGCAAACTGGTAATACTCACACAGAAGAACAGAGCAAAACACAGAAGTATGGGCAAACAGGTCATTGATTACATCAGACAGCCAGAAAGTCTTGACAATCAATCATTGGAACACCTCCGAGCAATAGTAGAAAAATACCCCTACTATCATGCGGCACGTATTCTAATGCTCAAGACTCTGTACCAAATGCACGACCCAACTTTTGACGAACAATTACGCAAGGCTGCTATCTACGTACCCTCGCGCAAGACCCTGTTCCAAATGTTCCAAGCCCCATCGCTGACCCCAGATTCTCCAACAAAAAGAACTGCCAGAGCCGAACAAGCAACAGAAGGGCATGGACGTACGGATACACTCATTGACTCATTTTTGGATACTGTCCCACAACAACAAGCAACTCCACGGATAGTGGATGCAACTGTGGATTACATGGCATATCTTATGCAAATAGAAACCACCACAAACAACAGCGCACCAAGAATGGTGGGACAGGAATATATAGATGACTTCCTGATAAAAAACGAAGGTCGATTCGACTTAGAAGATATGCATGAGGAAGAGACTCCAAACAATATCCCGGACAATAAAAACGACATGGGAAGCGGAGTTCTTACAGAGGCAATGGCACGCATTTACATTAAACAAGGCAAATTTGACAAGGCAATTGAAATTATTCGTCGCATTTCCTTGAAATATCCGAAAAAAAATCGTTACTTTGCAGACCAAATACGCTTCCTTGAGAAATTAATCATAAATCAACAATCGTAATATGTACACAACAATTGTAATCCTTATCGTTATTACAAGCATACTGCTATGCTTTGTAGTACTCATTCAGGAAAGTAAGGGTGGTGGTCTGTCTGCTGATTATGCCAGCGGCAACACTCTCCTGGGCGCCCCCAAAACCACAAACGTAATTGAAAAGGCCACAAGATGGCTGGCAGGTATCATGGTTGTACTGAGCATCATCAGCGTATGGGCTCTACCCGAGTCAAAAACAGTGGACAGCGTTCTCCAACTGGAACAGCCCGCTACAGACAATGCCGCCACATTGCCTACTATCCCTGCAACTCAAGCCGTAGAAACAACAGCGGCTCCTCAGGCAACTGAATAAAAACACTATTATCATCAATTCCTTGATATGATAATTGTAGCAGACAGTGGTTCTACAAAAACCGAGTGGATTTTAGAAGACTTGTCTGTAACTACAAGGGGCATCAATCCTGTGCGTGACACTCTGGATGAAATTCTGGACGTTTTGCATACAGAATTGATGCCCCAAATTATATCCATTCAGAAAAATTTATATTCAGTCTCTCCCACAGACATATTCTTCTATGGTGCAGGATGCATCGAACCATTCAACCTTAACGTGCATCATGCTCTCAAAGAACTATTCCCCAACACAGAAATACACGTAAATAGTGACCTATTGGGAGCTGCCAGAGCACTTTGTGGCAAAGAAGAAGGAATAGCATGCATATTGGGTACTGGCAGCAACTCCTGCCTGTGTCAAGGAGGTGAAATAGTGCAAAATACGTCGCCTATGGGCTATATATTAGGAGACGAAGGAAGCGGCGCCATACTTGGTCGCATGCTTCTTTCCGAAATGTTCAAAGGCGGCCTAAAGGATTTATGGCCATCATTTCAATCTCAGTTCAAGCTTGAAATATCGGATATTATAAATAAGGTGTATCGACAACCGCAGGCAAACCGCTTCCTTGCATCGTTGGTTCCATTTTTAAAAGAACACAGACACAACCTTTGTGTCCAAGAAATGCTCGTTGGGGAATTCACACGATTTCTAAAAAGAAACGTCATCCCATACAACAGATCCGACCTTCCTGTGAATTTTGTCGGAGGCGTGGCAAACAATTTTTCTGAAGAAATTCGCACGGCATGCGAAATCTGCGGCCTAAAATATGGGAAAACCATAGCACTTCCTGCACAAGAAATATGGAAATACCATCTTTATGTTATTTAACATATACAAACATTTGGTGAATATTGATATTATCACTACCTTTGTAACAGTTATCCTGAAAACAATCTTTTTACCTTAAACAAACTAATACCTAAAGGATGGTATAGGGTCGCTGTGAAGCGGCTCTATATTTTTTGTGTACGAAACAAACTGAAGATTATACTTATAAACGCTAACCGAAAACATATCTGTTGCTCATTCAAAAAAAAGAGAATCCGACTAAGTAGTTGCCTATTATAAATAGCATAATATGCAAATAAGGATCAATTGAGATTCTTCAACTAAGCAACACAAATAAGCAACTCTACGAGTACAATTATTCCGTTTCTTGCTTTGCCAGCTTTTCCCTCTCGTGAGAATATTTCTTTATTAAGTTATAAGCCTGATAAAGTCCCATCTCTCCTGCTTGAGAAAAATCAGACAGGGCTTGTTCAAGATTACCTTGAAGTATATGTGCGACGGCACGATTGAAATATGCTTCCGGCATTGCAGGATCCCTGCGTATAGCATCAGTATAGGCTTCTATGGCATAATAGTATTCCTTCAATTTGACATAAATGTTACCCATATTGAATGAAGCATATGGAAAATCAGGAATAGAATTAGCACAGTACTTCAAGTCTTGAATTATATCCAGACAAGTTAGATGCATCTCTCCTTCGCTCAGCGGTTGTGCTTCAACCTGAGAGATTCGGACTTGCGCACGCAAGAAATGACAGAAAGGAGAAACATCCTTGTCAGAAACAATCATAGAGTCAAGAACGGACATGGCACTTTCAAAATCACGAACAATATAGTAATCCATTACAAGCTGGCAACTAAGCCCAAGGACCATGTCTTGCACTATACGTTCCTGATGTTTGGATATGCGAGTGCTGTCAAGAGGAATTTGACCATTGGCAACAAGTATAGGTTGTTGCATTCCGCTCTTTGCAGAAAATTCTTCTACCTTACTGCTATAAGGCACGTAACGACGAGTTGGGTGTTCCTTGCGATAAAAACCGAGCAGATACATTGGTTGGCACTTCAGCTCTGTTTGGCGATTCTGCACTCTACCTCTGAATTCACTGGCATATGCGTCCAGATTATCCTGCTCGTCATCTACCACAAGCTTATTGTAGTCTTCAATGTTTCTTTCGCTCTTTTTTCTTGTGGTTTTCTGTACCTTATAGGTTCCGGTACGCACTTCCATCTGGGCTTTAAGCACGCGAAATTCGTCGCGCTCAGCTCCATAAACGTCACCTATCTTGCGCAAGATGGAGGCCCTTTGGCGGTAACCTGCCCAAAACTGCGGATATTCCTCAATTACGGTACTTATGTCGCGTATAGCAGCTCGGAAATCACCCGTTTGGTCATAAAGAATGGCGCGATTATAGAGGGCTATCATGTTGTCCGGTTCCACAGAGAGAACATAATTGAAGTCCTCTATGGCACGGTTGTCGTCTCCCACCTGTGCACGCAACAAGGCTCTGTTGTAGTGCGCAATGTAGTTGTTGGCATCAATCTCTATGGCTTGGTCGTAATCTGCCATGGCTCCGCGAATTTTATTCTGCTGGAAACGTGTCATGGCTCTATTCACGTGAAGCAATGGCATGCGCGGTTTCTGTGTGATGGCCTTATCAAGGGCACTTTCCGCTTCTGGGTATTCTTCTCTCTTGATATGCATAGAGGCCTTCATGCTCCAAGCACCTCCGTCGTATTTATCAAGCACCAAGGCACTATCCACCCATACCTCTGCCTGAATAGTGTCTTTCCTGGCAAGCGATATGCTGGCCTTCATAGTGCATTGTGCAGATTCCTTTGGCCACAGTATCAGCATGCTGTCCAATGCTGCATCTGCTTCATCAAACCTGTCCAGTTCCATAAGGCAAACTACCATATTGTGCCAATTGTTCCTTTCCATCAGGTTTTGCTGGATAGAGGCACGGTAGTCGTCTATGGCCAAAGCGTACATATCCATATTGACCCGACAAAGTCCTCGCAAATTATAATACTGCGCAGAGTAGGGGCGTCTCTCTAAGGCTTTGGTGCAATCTGCCTCGGCTCCGGCATAGTCTTCAAGATAGAATTTTGCCAAGCCTCGGTAGAAATATGGTTCTGCAAGATATGGTTTTGCTGTTATAACAGAATTGAACCTTTGTATGGCCAGCACATAATCCTCGTAGTATAGGGCATTGCGTCCCATAAGCATTACATGCCTGGTATTTATTTGCGCCAGGCATGAGATGCAACAGGAAGTAAGAGACAGTAATACTACGAAAATATGTTTGGACATACTGGTGTGTGGTATGATTTTACTTTCTCAGAGGTTTCACTTTGTAGTCAGCGCTGAAAATGCCTTTCTGCAACTGTTTCAGTTTGGGAGCCATCAATTGACGCCTCAATCCCTTGAGGTGGTCGGTATAGACAACTCCGTCAAGATGGTCAAACTCGTGTTGCATAACACGTGCCAAGAATCCGTCCACCCATTCATCGTGTTCTTGGAAATTCTCGTCCAAATAGGAGACACGTATACGCTTGGGGCGTGTTACCTTTTCCGAAAGTCCTGGCAGGGATAGGCACCCCTCCTCCTGTGTTTCCATCTCGCTTTCGTCCACTTCTTCTATGTAGGGATTGATAAAAGTATGCTTATATCCGGCATATTGTGGTTCGTCCTCACTGATGCAATCCAAGTCAATGATGGCCAAACGTATAGGCAATCCAACTTGTGGTGCCGCCAGTCCTACACCATGACTTCTTGCGAGTGTATCCCACATGTCGCTGATTATCTCCTTCAGTTTTGGATAATCTGCATCAATTTCCTCCGTCTCCTTGCGCAGAACGGGTTGACCATACGTGTAAATAGGTAATATCATTTGCTTATTCCTTATTTAAAATATATCAGCGTCTCCTTTCCATCCACCCCTGTAGGATTATAGTGGCGCTGATTTCATCCACCAAGGCTTTGTTTTGACGTGCCTTGCGACTGATTCCGCTTTCCAGCATCACCTGATGTGCCAGGACGCTGGTATATCTCTCGTCCCACCATTCAATGGGGATATTGGGGAATGTGTGCGAGAGTTTTTGCACAAAAGCCTGGACGCGAGGCAAGTTCTCGCTATCCAGGCCATTTGTTTGCTTAGGTAAACCTACGACAAAGCGCTCTACTTGTTCCTTGGCCACATAGTCTTGCAGATATTTCATCAGCGTGGAAGTTTCCACCGTGGTCAATCCGCCTGCTATTATTTGGCATGGATCTGTTACAGCCAAACCTGTTCGGCGCTTGCCGTAATCTATACTCAATACGCGAGCCATCGGCTTACTTCTGATAGAGCAGCCATGCATCTGCGTAGGTTGCACGCACCTTGTCGCGACTTTGTGCGGCAGATACCTTATCGTTGTGAGTGCTTATGATAACGCGGTACATGTTGGAGGGGCTCTTTACCACCTGTGCCTGATAGCCTTGTCCCTGAAGCGTATTCTGCAGGGCAACGGCATTTGTCTGGATGCCAAAACTGCCCACCACCACACTATAGGCCTTCAAACCTGTGCCATTTACCAGAGTAACGTCCTCGGTGCGAACAGTTACATTGCTATAATCTGTTACGGGAGTTACGGTTTGAACAGGAGTCACTGTCACAGTGCTGTTAATTTCCTTGTTTTCATTTACAGGGGTAACCGAGGTGGATGTTGACTGTTGAGCCTGTGCCTTTTCGTATGCTTTCTTGTAAGCACTCTCTCCGCTCTTGCACGAACTCATTGCAAATGCAGCAACCAGGGCAAAGCCCATCACGATAATCTTCTTCATACCAAAATGATTATATATGTAAGTATTTGTATTATTAGTTTTTCTTTTCTATGAATACAATATTCAACAATGCAAAGGTACGACTTTTTCGTGAAAGAATCTCCGCATAATTGCTAATATTACTTTCAAGTAACATAAAATTAGTTAAATGCAATGAAAAAGCATGGCGCACCTGTCCTTGCTAAAAATATTTTTCTTATATTTGCATTGAAAACATGTATCTACGGTACAAATTAGTACTAACAGGTCATAAACAAGAAAACTTACCTAAACTCAAAAATTACACATTATGAAAGCCGTTAATTATTTTCTTGCCTTTATCGGCGGTGCAGCCGTAGGTGCTGCCTGTGGCTTACTCTTTGCTCCTGAGAAGGGTGCTGATACAAGAGCCATGATAGTAGAGAATCTAAAGAAGCGTGGCATAAAGCTGAGCAAGAAGGAAATGGAAGATCTTGCAAGCGACATCGCCGAGGATCTCGGTTTGGGTGCTGTTGAATAACAACTTCCCTGCATTGAGAAATACTTCGCTCACGAATCACATTTTAATACACTCTTGGTTTTGGAAGAATTTAGAGAACTCTTTATCCTGTTCAGGGAATACCTCCAGAAACAAAGGGAACACATCACCCTGGGTGCGGCAGAGAGCATGACAAGATTGCTCTTTGCTGCTACCGTGGGACTAATCCTAATGCTATTAGGAAGCACAGTTCTGCTTTTGACCAGTTTTGCACTTGCTTTTTGGATAAATGAAACAACAGGCTCCACCTTCATGGGGTTCGGCATACTTGCATGTGCTATTCTGTTGCTTTTGACACTGTTTTGGCTCAAACGCAAGCAATGGGTTCTTCAGCCAATAGCCAAATTGATGGTGCAAATCTTTTTAGAGGCAGAAGAGGAAAACGCTACCAATAATACAACAACAAAATGAGCATAGCACAGGATATTCTGAGCCAGCAGGACGTTTTTCTGGCTATACAACAAAAGAAGGCTGAAAAAAAGGTGGAACTGAACGATGTCCGCCAAAAGATCTCCCTGGCAATGGCAACAGCAGTAGCTCCATTGCCACGAGCCACAAACAGACTGGAACGCGCAATGCAAATAGCTCGCAATGCATTCAGCATATGGCAAGGCATCAGTTTAGGCATGAAAGTGATACGTGGTTTCCGTTCCGCATCAAGAAAATAACACCTACACACTTACTTCCATACCTATGAGCGACGGCAACTTCAACCGAGCCCTATTGCCACACACACCGTATCATAGCGGTCTAAAAACTGGCAGGATGCAAATGCGCACCCGTGCCGAAGCATCATTTAACACTCTGTTAGACAAACACTTTCCCGAAGCAGACAACGAAACAAAGGCACAAATTCTCAGGGAATTCCAAGAGAGTCTACGTTTTTAATTCCACCCCTATTTGAATTATCTTTATTGCCTTCTTTTCATACTTGCCCCAAGCATGAGCATTGGGTTTGGGGTAGAGGTAGCATTTTCGCAAAAATACACATACACAAGATACCCTTGACTTTCTTTTAGCAGATAGTCAAGGGTATTTTTGTGCAAAAAATTATAATGCTTGTAAGGTGTGGGGCACGAATGACAGGTTTGGAACCATGACCTTTTGCCCCTTCCCCTACTCTGCCACGCCAATGATGTCGCGGACGGAGGCGATGTTGTGGGCGTCAAGCCAGTCGTTGATGCCCTGGGCAACCTTGGCAGAGATGGCAGGGTCAAGGAAGTTGGCGGTACCAATCTCTATGGCGCTGGCTCCAGCCATGATGAACTCTATGGCGTCCGTGGCACTGGAGATGCCTCCAAGACCTATCACGGGGATGTTCACAGCCTTTGCCACCTGATACACCATGCGCAGGGCAACGGGCTTCACACAAGGACCCGAGAGGCCGCCCGTACCGATGGAGAGCATGCGCTTGCGCTTCTCTATGTCGATGGCGGTGCCCATGAGGGTGTTGATAAGGCTCACAGAGTCGGCTCCCTCTGCCTCCACGGCCTTGGCTATGCTGACGATGTCGGTCACGTTGGGCGAGAGTTTCACAATGAGCGTCTTGTTATATGCCTTGCGCACGGCACGCACCACGCTGGAGGCTCCCTCGGTGGTAACGCCGAAGGCCATGCCGCCGTCGTGCACGTTGGGGCAGGATATGTTCAACTCTATGGCGTGTATGTCCTCCAGGGCGTCTATGCACTCGGCACAGCGGGCATAGTCCTCGGGCGAGGAACCAGACACGTTCACTATCATCTCGGTGTCTATCTTGCGAATCTTGGGATAGATGGTTTCGCAGAAGTACTGCACGCCCTTGTTCTGCAGGCCCACACAATTGAGCATGCCGCTTGGTGTCTCAGCCATACGGGGATAGTCGTTGCCCTGGCGGGGCTGGAAGGTGGTGCCCTTCACTATGATGCCACCTATGGCGGTGAGGTCCACCACGTCCTCAAATTCTATGCCGTAGCCAAAGGTGCCACTTGCCGTCATCACGGGATTCTTCATCTGAAGAGCCCCTATGCTTGTATTCAGATTTGCCATACCTCTATCAAATTATTCCCAAGTAAGTTCGTTAATGTCAAATACGGGACCTTCGGTGCATACGCACACATTGCCCTTCACGGTCTTCTCCACGCAGCACAGGCAGGCTCCAAGGCCACATGCCATCATGTTCTCCAAGGACACCTCGCAAGGCACGGAATTGGCACGTGCAAACCTTGCCACGGCCTTCATCATGGGCGAGGGGCCGCACACGGAGATGCGGTCGAAGTGCTGCTTGAACAGGATGGAGTGCTGGGTAACGAAACCCTTTTCGCCGGCACTACCGTCCTCGGTGGTAACGTAGACGTCGCCCACGCGCTCAAAGTCCTCCATTTGCAGGAGCATGTCCTTGGTGCGGGCACCCAGCAGAAAGGTGGGACGCATGCCCATCAGGTTCATCTGTGCGCCCAGGTAGAGCAACGGTGCAGTACCCACGCCACCGCCCACCAGCAGGTGCTTCTTATCGGCACTTACGGGCATGGAGAAGCCGTTGCCAAGGGGCAGGAGGGCATTCAGTGTGTCGCCTTCGCGCAGGCGGCCAAGGGCACGGCTGCCGGCACCAACGAGCTGTACCAGGAACCATATTTGGTTGAGTTTCGTATCCACGAAATTGATACTGATGGGGCGACGGAGGAAGGTTTCCTTGCTACCGTCCACACGCAACTGGGCAAACTGACCGGGCATCATCGGGGGCAGAGGAGCATTGGGATCGGTGCATTTCAGCAACACGAAGCGCTCTCCCAGAGCCTCCACAGACACCACCTGAAGGTCTATAATATGCTTTTTAAGTGCCATAGATATACCTTATTTATATATATAAGTGAATAAATTCATGGTAAAGATACGATTAAGTGAGCGATTTACCAAATTTATTTGAGTAAATCCGAACGTGAGTATCTTAGAAACGAAGTTTCAGAGATACGAATAAGCGAGCGAAAAAACAAAAGAATTTTGATTTTTCCGAACGAGAGTATCTTAGAAACGAAGTTTCAGAGTACGAATAAGCGAACGAAGAAACAAAAGAATTTTAATTTTTCCGAGCGAGAGTATCTTAGAAATTTGGCCTCAGAGTACGAAAAACGAGCGAAATTAGGGGGACTTTCGGGCATAAAATAGCGATTCTGGAACGTAAAATATGCCACTTTCACCACTAAAATGCGAGGTTTCCCACTGAAAATTGCGCCTACGGAGTGAAGGTTTCGTAGGTTCCGTCGTCGAAAAATATACGGATTTCAGTTATTTTTCGCTGAGGTTTGTCAATATATTTCTCTATATACTGCACCTGTGGATGCATCACCTGGGCGGGAGATACGTGCGCAGAGGGGTGAGAACCGGTCATGGCATGCTCGCCAAAAGCAGCACGCTCCTGGTGCATCGCAGGTGCATCAAAGACGGCTTGCGGAGCGTTCATGGAGGAGAACTGTTCGGGTGCTTCTTCACCATTGGCATCGACCTCCTGAGGAGCATCGGGAGCGTCGGCGGAAGATACCTGGGAGGTGTACATATCGCCCTCGCCAAACATCAGCCACATGACGTTCACCTCGGGGAAGCACTCGTGGATGGCACTAACGGTTTGGTTGGTGGGACGAGTACGCCCATTGAAAATTCCTGACAAAGTTGCCTCGGCAATACACAACTCTGCGGCGAACGATTTTTGGGACATGGCCTTGTCCAACATCAACTGACGGATACGATCTTTCATCTGATAGGGGTGTTTTGGGGGGTTCGGGGCACAAAGAGAGGTATGTGACACCCGATTCCATTTTATAAATCCGAGTACAAAGATAGGGAAAAATAATCGGAAATGCAAAGTTTTTAAACGTAAATCTAAATTTGTATATCACAATTGTATTTGTGTATTTGAATTTACAAAACCCCGGAACGGATTTGTAAATACACATTTCCATATCCGAACGCTCAAAGGGATGATACCCTGTAAAAGTTAAAGGATTTTGGTTTTACATCATTCTGTGTAATAACTGACTATCAGCAGGTTATATGCCGTTTATTTTGTGGATTGTTGATAACTATGCCTCCTGTGCGACTTAGGGCAATGTGTGCGCCATAAATTGCATACTTTTCTCTAACGATTGTATTTTACTCACTAAGTATCAGCGGTTTATCGTTGCATAAAATACCACCAAAAAATATGCGTTCGTGATATGCAAACGCACATATTTACAAATTCGCATGCTTTACATTTGATTATCTAGTATTGCGTACTAGATATTTTTGCTTTTTGTAAATTTAATGTTTAATATTTGTAACTGTAAATATGCAAGAGCCGTGTGAAAATATAAATGTTTAAATTTATTAAATACATATTTCTGTGGTTCGCCAGAAGCCGATTTTTGCAAGAATCCCGTTCTCCCCCACAGATGGCAGGAAGAAGGAATTTACGCGATTCTCAGCGAGTGGAAATCCATGCTAAGTTGCTAATGTTTAGTAAAATGATGGCAAAAACGAGTATCTGCCCCATTTGGGCAAATAGAAAAAAAATGCCCCTAAAACGGGGCACTTTTGTATGAAAACGGCAGAAAAACCTATTCCAGAATACGGTAAACCAGTTCCAGGAGCAATTCACCCGGTGGGGTTTTACATCCTCCTACCCCTTTTCCAGCAGCATCGGTTTGCCGGATGAGCGAAAGGATCTCCATCACCCGTCTGCCGGTGTAGCATCGCATGGCAGGAAGTATTTCGTTGCGCACCTTCCACTCCGGTTTTCCCAGCCACGCCGCCACGCCCTTGTCCGTTTTGTCGGGGCTGTAGTACGCCTGCATCAGGTCGGAGAAAAAAGTAAACATCATGCTCAGCGTTGCGGGCAATGCAAAGGAGCGCGGATTGCTGCCAAAATATTTGACTATTTTTGCCGCCTGAGATTTGTTTTTTACGGACAACGCGGCCAGGAGTTCAAAATTATTGAAGTCCTTGCTCATGCCCGTTTGCCCCTCCACCAGGGCTGCCGACACCCTACTCTCCCCCTCGGGCATGGCAATGAGCAGTTTGTCCAGTTCGCTGGACATGCGCATCAGGTCGGTGCCCACATGCTCCACGAGCATCTGCGTGGCCTTTGGCTCTATGTCCTTGCCCGCGGCTTTCAGGTAGCGCTGTATGAAGGCGGGTAATGAACTTTCGTAGACGCGCTTGCTCTCGAACACCACTCCGCCGGATTGCTCTATGGCCTTGTAGAGGGCCTTGCGCTTGTCCAGATTTCCGTTCTTGTGGCAAAGCACCAGCACGGTAGTTGGGGCGGGGTTCTTGCAATAGGCGGCCAGTGCATCGTGCGAGGTGCGCATCTGCTGAAACTCTCGCACCACCACCAGGCGCTTCTCCCCCAGCATGGGGAACTGCTGGCAGGTGTCTGCCACACGCACGCTGTCCACGTCGCTTCCGTAGAGAAGTTCCATGTCGAAGTCGCGGTTGGCCTCGGGCATCACCTTCTGCGTTATCGCCGCCTCCAGGCGGTCTATGTAGAAGGGTTCCTCGCCCATGAGGCAGTACACGGGGGCAAGGGTGCCTGCCTTGATGGATTTTGCTATTTCTTCGTAGGTCATAATCGTTGGTTGGGGGGATAGGGGGAAGAGAGAGGATTTAAGAGGATGAGAGAGGACTGGAGAGGATTGGAGAGGACGAACAGGATACTGGAGGTTCTCCAGAGGGGGCTGAGACTTTCTAAGGCCTCATTGTTTCTTTCCTATGGCCTCATAGGATTCCTAGGGTGTCCTAGGGTGTCCTAGGACTTCCTAGGTTTTCCTAGGTTTTCCTAGACCTCCTATACTCCGCTTTTTAGAAATCGTATTTCAGGTGGCGGACGGTTCTCTTCTCGTCGCGGATCATCTCCAGGGCCTCAATACCTATAAGTACGTGCGTGCGCACGAAGTTGCGTGTCACCTCGTTGTCGCTCTCGGTGGTTTTCACTCCCTCGGGAGTCATGGGGTTGTCCGATACGAGAAGCAGTGCTCCGGTGGGTATGCGATTGGCAAAGCCACAGGTGAAGAGCGTGGCCGTTTCCATGTCCACGGCCATGGCACGGGTAGTGCGCAGATAGCGCTTGAAGTCGTCGTCGTGCTCCCACACCCTGCGGTTGGTGGTGAATACGGTTCCCGTCCAGTAGTCGAGGCCCAAGTCGCGCACGGTGGACGACACGGCACGCTGGAGCATGAAGGCTGGCAGGGCTGGCACCTCGGGCGGGAAGTAGTCGTTGCTCGTTCCCTCGCCTCTGATGCCGGCAATGGGCAGTATCAGGTCGCCTCGCTGGCTCTTGGGGGTCAGTCCTCCGCACTTGCCCAGAAAGAGGCATGCCTTGGGGCGTATGGCGGAGAGAAGGTCCATGATGATGGCGGCATTGGGGCTTCCCATGCCAAAGTTTATTATGGTCAGGTTGCCTGCCGTGGCCATGCGCATGTTGGACGTGTAATCGGGTTTCTCCAGCGAGAAGTGCTCGCAGAAGATGTCCACGTAGTTGTTGAAGTTGGTCAACAAGATGTACTCGCCAAAGTCCTCCAGCGGGTGGTTGGTGTACCTGGGCAACCAGTTTTCTACTATTTCCTGCTTGGTTTTCATGGTTTTTACATACCTTTGTATGTGCAAAGATAAGCAAAAAGAATGAATGGGCAATAACACGCCCCTGCTTTTGACCAAAATTCACATCCTCACTTATGCTGGAACTGAACCTTCCTTCTGCCGATATACGTTTGGAGCGCCGCGACGGGCGGCTCGTCATCTGGGATTTTGTGCGCCGCCGATGGGTGGTGCTCACGCCCGAGGAATGGGTGCGCCAGCATTTCTCGCACTGGATGACAGAGCATCTGGGCTATCCCCTGGCTCGCCTGGGGCACGAGATAAGTCTGGAGCAGAACGGCATGCAGCGCCGTGCCGATGCCGTGTTCTACGACCGTGAGGGCCTACCGCTTGTCATCGTGGAGTTCAAGGCTCCGCACATTGCCATCAGCCAGAAGACCTTCGACCAGATAAGCCGCTACAACATGGTTCTGCAGGTGCCCTACCTCATCATCAGCAACGGCATGCAGCACTTCTGCCTGCATGTAAGGGAGGACGGCATGGAGTTCCTGCACGAGATACCACGGTACGGGGAGATCGCCGGTGAAAGATAAGGAAGGGACATCAAATTTCAGCAGTATCTGAGGTCGTGTTTCACGGCCCCACCTCTCACCCGCACCATCAAGTTTTCATAGTTCCAAGGGTGTCGCGTTTCACGACACCCTCACTTATATAAACCACCACCCTGATTCCGGGTACAGGTTTGCGAGGTACCTTCTTTTGTTAATTATCGCATACTTAAACCCAAATCGACCATTAGACTGTTGCGCCAATGAGGCAATCTTTTGTCACCTGTTTTAGCTTCTCGATTACAATGAAAAACCTCATTGCTTCCTCAAAAGCAGGAAAAGACAAAAACAGATGAAAAGTAAACTATTTCCGTCGGAAGTCTACCTTCTTAGGAAAAGAGTCAACCTCTCCAGTGAAAGTAGTCAACTGTTCTCAGACGAAAGAGTCAACCAAATCCGTATGAGTAAGCAAGTGTTTAAAAACAAGGCCTAAAAAGAGTCAACCTTTTTCAGGAAAAGACAGTATGCAGTTATACAGTTATGCAGTTATTTTTTGCCCGCTTGCCCATCTTGGGTACTTTTCTTACTAAACATATAGTTATTATATATATAATATATAATAAAATTTTTTTTCATCCCTTTTCACACCCCTCATTTTAAAACTGCATAACTGCATAACTGCATAACCGTATATCGTATATCACCACCTTAAATAAACTAAATCCTTTATTATCAACTACTTTGCCATAACATTAACAGATTAACAGTTTAACAGTTAGAAATTATGCTACCACCCCCTCACGGACGGAATACATGGTAAAATATAATTTATATTATATATTATTATATAATAATATATAATATAAAAAATTTTCTCAACATCAGTAGCACAGGACATTTTATAACTGTTAAACTGTTAATCTGTTAACGGCAAGAACGTTGATGTGAGTACAAGAGGTCATGATGTAAAAGATTTTCGCTTCTTGGAAGGGAGATAGATTAGCGCGTAGAAGCGTGATGCTATGTATATTTTGCACTTATTCCTATAACGCCCAGGAGTATCGTTGTTACCCATATAACCCTGTTATTCAGCGCATTGTGCATACTCACACTATATTAAACGTGGTAGGAGACTCCTGCCCGCGCGAGGCGACATATTGCCATTCTGGAACTGCCGTATTGCCAGAGCAGCGCCAACACGTGCCCAAGGCATTGTTTTCACGAGAAACAGGCACCGTCAACACGAGGATTCTCCGCCCTGCAACGCACAGAGAGGGATGTAAAACATTTTCACGAACTGGGAACGGTTTATTGCCCAAAGATGACACAGATTGGACAGATTTACACTGATGATGCTTTATATCTCTCCATCTCGTTAAGGCAGCGGAGGTAATTCGTGGCCAAAAGCATATTCTTCACTTTATGTCGCTCTAAGTCACCGTAAGTCACCATAAGTCACCGTAAGTCACTTTCTGCCATTTTGGTGCCGTATCTTTGCATTAGCGAACGGAAAGGTGAAGGCTGCGAGTAAGCGAGAGCAATGAAGTTTACTTCAATGCCGAGCGGGAGCAGGCTCGACTAAGTCAAAACGGAACCAAAGGTCGACGCCCGAAGGGGCTGAACCAAAGGTCGACGGTAAGTCAAGTCAAAACGGAAAACTAACCTCTAACCTCTCATCCTCTCATCCGCTCACCCTTAAACCTAAAAACCATGCCAATAAGAACCATCTGCACTATGCCCCATATATTTCGAGTGAATGGCGGAAAAGAAACACCACAGGAGCCGCATCGCGCAATGTGCGACACAGCCCCTGGTGTTGTCTGTATATCTCGGGAGAAATCCTTTCGCTTACTCCTCGCGGCGCTTTACCACACGGCGGCGGCGTGGTTTCTCCTCCAGGTTCTTGGCTTCCACCTTTACACCTGCCAGTTCGGGGTCTACGAGGATACGGCCGCAATACTCGCACACGATGATCTTCTTGCGGGTGCGGATGTCCAACTGGCGCTGGGGCGGAACCTTGTTGAAGCAGCCACCGCATGCGTCGCGCTGAACATAAACCACGGCCAAGCCGTTGCGTGAGTTCTTGCGGATGCGCTTGAAGGCGCTCAAGAGACGGGGCTCGATGGTAGCCTCCACGTTGTGAGCCTTCTCCTTGAGTTTCTCCTCCTCGGCCTTTGTCTCGCTAACGATTTCCTCCAGTTCGGTACGCTTGATGTCCAGGTCGGTACGGCGGTCGGCGATAACCTGGTTGGACTTCAGCAGTTCATCGCCACGAGTCTCCAGAGAGGCCTTTGCCTCGCCTATGCGTTTCTGGTTCAGTTCGTTGTCCAGGCGCAGGTACTCGATCTGCTTGGAGAAGTTCTCGTACTCGCGGTTGTTGCGCACGTTCTTCATCTGGTTCTCAAAGCGCTCTATGTCCATCTTGTTCTTCTCGATGACACCCTGGCGCTCGGTGATTTCCTTCTTGGCAGATGCTATGTCCTCGTTGATCTTCTCTATGCGGGTTTCCAAACCAGCGATTTCGTCCTCCAGGTCCTTAACCTCCAGGGGAAGTTCGCCACGGAGAGTCTTGATCTGGTCAATCTCGGTCATGAGGGTCTGCAACTGGTAGAGGTTCTTCAGTTTGTCCTCGACCATCAGTTCTGCAGGGTCTTTTACTTTTGCCATTTAAATTAAATAATGTATAGGGTTAGTATTTACTTCTGTCTTGTACAGGGGCAGGTGGGGGAACTGCTCGCCCAGCAGGCGCTCCAGGAGTTCCACGGTGTACTGCTCGCTCTCGTAGTGCCCCAGCACGCATATCTGTATCTCCTGCTCGTGCCCCATGTACAGGTGATAGCGCATCTCTCCGGTCAGGAAGGCATCGGCCTCCTGCGCTATGGCCTCGTCCAGGAGGAAGTCGCCACCGCCTCCGCAGATGGCCACGCTCTGGATGGGGCGCGAGAGCACCTCGTTGTGCATCAGGCACTGGCAATGGAACACCTCCTTCACTCTGTCCAGGAAGAAGCGTGCGTCCATGGGGGCGGACAGGTATCCCACCACACCGCAGTCGCCCGCGGGAACCACGTCTATGAGTCCCAAGCGCTCGGCCATCTGGTAGTTTACCCCGTCCTCGGCCTTGTCCAGGTTGGTATGGGCACTGTATATGGCTATGTCGTTCTGTATGGCCAGGCGCACCACGCGCTGAACCTGTGTGGCATCGCTCACCTGCTTCAGGCCGCGGAACAGCACGGGATGGTGGCTCACTATGAGGTTGCACCCCAGGTCCACCGCCTCGCGCACCACCTCCTCGGTGACGTCCAGACACAATAATGCCCCTGAAACCTCCGCCTCTGTCAATCCTACCTGCAGGCCGGCATTGTCATAGCTCTCCTGAAGGGGCAGAGGCGCGAAACGTTCAAGGGCGTCGATTACTTCCTTAACCTTCACGCTCATTGTGATATGTGTGTAGTGTTGGGTTGAATTCCAGGCACAAAGGTACGAAAAATATCTGCATCCACACCACCCCAGCAGGCATTTTTTGCCTCCAAAGGCCAGTTTTTCAGTGCCAATGTGGCTTTTTTCAGTGCCAATGTGCCAAAATGAGGCCTAAAAGTGCTATCTTTGAACCTGAAACCAACCAAGAAAGAAGCAACATGACAAGATACCTGCCTGCCGAATGGCACCCACAGGAGGCCGTGCAACTGACATGGCCGCATAGCGGAACCGACTGGGCGGAGACGCTGGAGGAGGTGACCAAGTGCTACATCTGCATAGCACGCGAGATAGCCCTCAGACAGAAACTCTGGATCGTTACCCCACAACCCCAGCGTGTGCGTGCCTTGCTCGAGGGCGAACTGCCCGGCAAGGCCCTGGCCAACATAGAATACTTCCGCATACCCAGCAACGACACATGGGCACGCGACCATGCCTTCATCACCCTGCTGCGCGAGGATGGGGCACGCGAACTGCTCGACTTCCGCTTCAATGCCTGGGGTGGCAAGTTCGAGGCTTCGCTGGACAATGCCATCAACCGCGAGTTCTACAACCAGAACTTTGCCCACGACCCCGAGCACAACATCTACGTGTCCCAACTGGACTTCGAACTGGAGGGCGGCTCCATAGAGAGCGACGGCGAGGGCACTATACTCACTACGGCTCAGTGTAATCTGAACGATAATAGACGCACCGCCTCCGAGGCCTCATCTGCCGAACAAGCCATTGGCGAGGAACTCTGCCGACGCCTCTCTGCCAAGCGCATCCTGTGGCTCCACCACGGAGGCCTGGAGCGCGACGACACGGATGCTCACATTGATACATTGGCACGCTTTGCCCCCAACAACACCATCGTCTACGGCGAGGGATGCCCCGAGATGCTGGAGGAACTCCGCACCTTCCGCACCCTGCAGGGCGAGCCCTACCGACTCATTGCCGTGCCCCCATACTATGCCAACTTCCTCATCATGAACACCGCCATACTGCTCCCCTTCTACGAGGACGAGGCGGAGAACCAGCGTGCCAAGGAGGCCCTCCAGCAGGCCTTCCCCGACCGCGAGGTAATAGGCATAGATTGCCGCATCCTGCTCACCCAGAACGGAAGCCTGCACTGCTGCACGATGCAGTATCCAATATAAACGGAAAACTAAATTATAGGACATCCTAGGTCCTCCTAGGTCCTCCTAGCCCTTCCTAGATCTTCCTAGGTCTTCCTATCCTCCCTACTATAAACTTACCCCCTCATGAAAATCGGAATCATCCAACAATCCTGCTCTGCCAACATAGAGGCAAACAAGCAGAAACTTGCACAGAACATACGCCTGGCGGCACAGAAGGGTGCAGAACTCATCGTGCTTCAGGAACTTCACAACTCGCTCTACTTCTGCCAGACGGAGAACGTGGACCTCTGCTCACTGGCAGAACCCATCCCTGGCCCCAGCACCGAGTTCTACGGCTCGCTGGCCAAGGAACTGGGCGTGGTAATCGTAACAAGCCTCTTCGAGCGCCGTGCCGCAGGCCTCTACCACAACACCGCCGTGGTGATAGAAAAGGACGGCACCATAGCCGGCAAGTACCGCAAAATGCACATACCGGACGACCCCGCCTACTACGAGAAGTTCTACTTCACCCCCGGCGACCTCGGTTTCCACCCCATAGACACCAGCGTGGGACGTCTGGGCGTGCAGGTGTGCTGGGACCAGTGGTATCCCGAGGGAGCACGACTCATGGCCCTGCAAGGCGCAGAACTGCTCATCTACCCCACCGCCATCGGATATGAGAGCAGCGACCTGCCCGAGGAGCAGGAACGCCAGCGCGAGGCATGGACAACCGTACAGCGCGGCCATGCCGTGGCCAACGGACTCCCCGTCATAGCCGTGAACCGCACCGGTCACGAACCCGACCCCTCCGGCCAGACAAACGGCATACAGTTCTGGGGAAGCACCTTCGTATGCGGACCTCAGGGCGAGTTCCTCTACCGTGCCCCCAAGGACGAGGAAGTGGTGGAAGTCATCGACGTGGACATGCAACGATGCGAAAACGTACGCCGCTGGTGGCCCTTCCTCCGCGACCGCCGCATAGAGGAATTCTCCCCCCTGACACGCAGATTTATTGACTGACCAGAAGTTTTCGGAGTACTCTGAGTACTCTGAGTTTTTCTGAATAATCGGAATAATCAAAGCACTCGGAGTAATCAGAATTTTCTGGATAATAGGAACACTCTAATTACTCCGAGAACTTTATATGCCCCCACCTCACTTCTTCTCCTTCCGTGGGAACCAGCCCTTGCGGACACGTTCGCGTTGTTATTCTCTACTTGACAATCCTTGGTTTTACGAACTTGTCCTTCGTGGAGGTGAAGGACAGGCCAGGAAGCGTATGGCTGGGTGTCTGGTAGGACATGGAATCGATAAGGCTGTAGTCTTGAGCGGAGATAGCATAGTAGCACTCACTCGTGCCACGATTCACCTTTACCGTCCAGTCAAACATGTTGCCTATGATGAGCATGGACTGCTCCTCGGGGGTGAAGGGAGGAATTTCCGTGCATCTGACGTCATAGGACTCCCTTTCCACTACCCAGAGATGTCCCTCTGTATCAGTAAGGAAACACAACCACTTGCGCGAAGGAAACTCGGTGATGAAAAGATGCTTGGGAGTCATGCCCTCGGGAAGTGCAATGGCACGGACATATGGACGACCCACGGTTTGCTTCACATGGAAAAGTTTTCCCGCGGCATCCAACATCACATAACCCTCGTCGTACTCCTTGCGGTCGGTGGGGTTGCCAGAGATGTTGGCGGCAGGGAACTGGAATCCCTTCTGCTTCATCATCTGTGTGAAGCGTGCGCTCTTCTCATGGTCAATGGCATTTGTCTCCATCTTTACGAATTCCATACCCTCGGGAGTGATACGGAAGGCATCGTCGGGAAGTTCCAGGTCAACACGTCCCGACATGCTTTCCAGCATCTGCTGAATGCCCAATCGGGGCTTGTTCAGGTCCAATGGCGAAATGCGCATATTGAAGTTGGACAGCTGCACCTGACGAGGGGTAACGGCAATGCCATGGATACTATCCGGGAAACGTCCGTCGGTAACCAGCTGGCGATAGTAGAAAGTTGGCAGGATGGAGTCAAACTGTTCCTCGGTGTACTCCCTGCCCGAGGCATCCCTGTATTGCATCTTCTTGTCCTCGTCTGCCTGCAGAGTGGCAAATTCTCCTGCTATGCTGCTATACAGGGTGAAGGGAGTGTCCACAGACTTTGCCATAAAGAAGTTGTAGCACGCCGGCACCTGCCACACGAGCACCACGAGTACCAGGAGAGAAAAGAATATCTTGCTTGTCTTGAACATAGTTTTCTATTTTTATATAGTATAAGAGTGTGTGAGTGTTTTGCCCCCTAATCCTGTCTGCCATCGCGGAAGCGTGTCAGCGACAATACGGACAAGATGCTATAGCACAGGGTGATGATGGCAAGAAGAGGCAGGAAGTCGTTATATGCCTCTGGTGCTGGTGCCAGGAAATATATCCTGAGCACCAGGACTCCGAGCACCAGGTTGAGCACCCTTCTGCCCCATGTGGGTTCCAACGCCACCCACGCCGTGAGCAGATATGCCGCCATACCCGCCAAATACCATGGCATGGCACTGAGCAGAATGTGCCAATAGAGTTCGGGGGCAAGCACGCTTTGCAGGTATGCCCACATGAGCAGCAATGCCGGCACACACACAAGCACCATCATGGACATGCCAAACGAAAGCATGGATGCCAAGGCACTGGTGGCACGCATGGGCAGATGCAGGGTCAGTTTGAACGAACGGTGGTGCATCTCGGGAACAAATTGCACTATGGCGAAAACAAGTCCCAGGATGAGGGGCACGTATTGCAAGAGTTCCACGAATATGGCATCGCGCTGCATCATCACCACCCACAGATGCTCAGCACCCTTGAGCGAGCACACACGCGAAATGCGCAACATGGCATAGGCAGAGAAACCCAGAGATACGAGCAAGGCAAGCAACAGGTACCACCTTGTCTTTATCCATTCCTTGTAAAATATTGCTTTTATCATGATTCTTTTCCTATCGTGTGATTATGTATTAGTATTTGCCTGTCAATCCTATGAAGGCATCCTCCAAACCAACCTTCTCCACCTGCACATCGGCAACACCCTGAAGGGAGAGGCGCGCTCTCACCTCGGCTTCCGGAAGCATGGAGAAGAGTTCCAGCGTCTGCCGTATGACCGAGGGGTTATATATGCCATCTGTATCCTGCATACGGAAACCCTCGCTCACCTGGGCCGTGTACCGGCGGAACTTGCCCAGGAGTTCCTCCACAGGCATCTGCACCAGTATCTTTCCATAATCCATCACTATACAGTCGTCCACCAGGCGCTCCATGTCCTGGATGATGTGCGAGGTGAGGAATACGGTCTTGTCCTCGGCCTTGGCATACTCACGCATGTAATCTACAAACAGACGTCGGTATCCGGGATCAAGACCCAGCGAGAAATCGTCAAGCACCAGCACCTCTGGATCCTGTGCCAGGATCAGGCCGAGCGCCACCTGCGAACGCTGGCCGCATGACATGCGGTTGATGCGCTGATGGGGTGCTACCTTCAGGCGGCTCATGAGTTCATAGTATGCCTCGCGCTTCCAGTTGGGGTAGAACGAGGCATAGAAGCGCTCTATCTGCTCAATGTTCATAAACTGGTACTGGACATGCCCCTCGATGAGCAATCCTATCTTGCGGCGCGTCAGAGGATTCATATTGCCAATCTTCTCGCCCAGGATATAGCACTCGCCGCTACGGGGCTGGAGAAAACCGCTCAGTATGTTGATGGTTGTTGTCTTGCCAGTACCGTTCTTGCCCAAAAGTCCCAGGATGCGCCCACGGGGTACGCCAAACGAAAGATTGTCGTATATCAGTCGCTTGCCATAATAGTGCGTCAGGTTGCGGCACTCAATTATATTTTCCATTGTTATACAAACCTTTTATTTAATGAATAAGATAAGCAGCACCGGTATAAGCATCCCCACCAGCAACTCTATGCCTCCCCTACCCCAAAGACCTTTCTTGCCCTTCAGCATGAAGATGCCGGTTAGTGTAATTATCACCAGGGAGAGGGCAAAGGCATCGCCAAACCACGTCCACCACTTGCCTGGATTGTAATGCAGGGTGGTCATGGTGCTTATCAGGGGACGGCGTGCAAGGGATTCGTACACCACATGCCCCGTGACAATGTTTGCCTGAAGCGAAGAACCACCTTTCAGGAACACCTTCAGGTGCCCTGGCTTGGGGAAATAGTGCTTGGTATATGCCTCTGAAACACCTGCCTTGTGCATCAGTTCCTCCACCTTGGCACGATTGAATTCGGCTTGCGAAGGGAGGTTGTCCATCTGCATCTCAGTGAGCGATACCGAGTAATGCGGATTTATGGCATCGCGATGGTTCATCACCAATCCGGATATGGCATAGATGAGCACCATGCCCGAGAAGAAGAACGAGAGGTCGCGGTGTATGGTGCGGCACCAGATGCGCAACTGGCTACTCGACAATTTCATAAGCCAAAGCCTCCACGAAATAGAACGACAGGTATTCCTTACCTACGGCCTCCTTGCGTGCCGCTATCTTCTGGCGGAAGTCAGCAATGCGCTCTGCCACGGTGTTGCCCGTTTCGCCACGTGCAGCCTTCTCGGTGTCGCAACCTGCCTCGCCATCGCCATGCTGCTCTGCCACAGAAGCAGCCACCGAAGCCTCCCAACGCTGAAGATAAGCCTCGTCCACACGTTCCTCACGAAGAATGCCCTTCACACGCACAATGCTATTGATACACTTTTGGTCAAAAGAACCCAGACTTGCCGCCTCCACACGGATGGTCTTGGTATCGTCGCTACCCATCATGAATATTTTGGTTGCACCATGCTTGCATGTATGTGTGCAGATGCCCTCCATGGTTATTTCCTGGTTGGCAAGGGTGTCGGCAGATGCCAGCACCTGGTCAATCTCCAGAGCAACGGGTGCCTCCTGCACCTGCTCTGCATTGCTTGTACCATTGTTGTTGCCACATGAAGTGAACACGAAAGCCATTGCGGCCATGATGATCATAAATCTTGTTTTCATTGTCTTTGTAATGTTTTATTTGTTAGTATTCATATTGTTTTCGTTAAAAGTTGCACCCCAAACGGAGGGAAACCGTATGTCGCATGTCGCCATCAAGATGACTGGTGCCCAATGCCTTGCACATGTCGTAGGCAATCCCCGCATTGCCACGCACCTTGCCCTTCCACATGGCACGAGAGTAGGTGAAGCCTATGCCGGCACCCAATTGTGTGGAGGCAAGGAATTCCCACTCCTGCATGAGCAGGTCGTTGCGGGTTCGTGTCAGAGCCTCGCCCGATGTGGTGGAAGCATAACGCCCGTCCATGCAGGGTTGTCCCGAACCTCCGCCATACGAGGCCGAAACGGAGAGCGAATAGCAGTTCCTGCCCGAGAGGAAGTTGCGCGTGCCCATGGCCTTCAGCCGCCACCAGGAGATATCCTGCCTTCTGTAGTCGGGATAGTTGGATGCCCTCGTATTGCGGTTGTCAAGGGATGCATCCGCCCAGGCCTCCCATCGTGCAAGACCGTGCCTTATGCCGAAGCGTCCCGTGTACTCCAAGGCAAGCGACCTTTGTGTACGTTCGCCCACCTCGCGCTCGCCAAGGTATTCTATGTAGTCGCGCCCCGTTTCCTCGTTCTTGTAGGAATATATCTTCTCGGTATTCGCAACGTGTTCCTGTCCGTATCGCAACCCGAAACGATGGGCATCGCTTCCCGAGGCGAAGGTCAGAAGACCCCGATAGAAGAAACCGTGCCCTCGGTGGGTGGAATAAACCACCGTAGAGTGCGACGGGTCGCCATAATATCCGCTACGTGTATGGAAACCCGCCTCGTTGAACCACTCGGCATTGCCTATGCGCCACGCCACCTGCAGGGTTGCACCGTGACGGGCATCGAAGAGAGGCTTGTTCTCGTTCTCCTTCGTGTAACCTATCTCGCCGAAGGTTTCCTGCTTGCCGAAGAACGCACCGTAGTTCAGGAGCGACACGAAGGTCTTGTCCTGTGTGCCGTACGTGCTCAGGAGCAGGGTTTCGTTCCTGCGGCGGTACACATAGTTCAGGCCTATGTCCACACGCTCGCCAGCATGAAACACGCCTCCCAACACGAGGTCCATGTACATAAGCGAATTGACATGGCGCAGGTCCTTCCGCTTGGAGTAGTTGGCGGCCTTGTAATCCAACGAAGCGCCCAACGACACCCATCGGGCCAGGTTCACTCCCACCCCGCCCTGCAGGGAGAACTCCTCCAGGGTCTTGTCTCCGGCATTGGCGTCAGTAAACTCCACCAGGTCGAAGGGTGTCTGCGTGGGGTCGATGAAGTAGGAACCGGCAATGTCCTTGGCCGACACGTTGCGGTATCCCACCTGACCGTCCACCACCACACGCCGGGAGAGTCTTGCCATGGAAGATGCCTCAACCCCGAAGGTCATCTCGTTCTTAGAACGGAAATAGTCCTTCAGTCCTCCATACTCCCCCTTGCCATAAAGCACGATTTCCGATTCCGTGCCCTGCCCGAAGGCATGAAGACCGGCTGGGTTCTCGCTATTGAGCCAGTTCCTGTCCAGTCGCACATCGCGCAGGGTGCTCCAGTTGAAAGTACTATCCGTTTGCGCCATCAAGGCGGTGTGGCAAACACCGCCCGTCAGGACTAAAGATACCAGATATGGCAAGAGGTCGTTTCTTCGCATTCGTAATATTTGGGATTATTTTTTCAGGCTTGCCACCTTACGCTGGTGAAAGTCGTTCATGGAGTTGTTGGTATCCATATATATAATATGTGCACCGTTGGCAATGGAAGCCTCGGCATCAATGCCGCTGAGGTCGGTGGAAGTGCCGCCATTGATGGTAGTTGTACCCAATCCATAGTTGTAAACCAGTTTGCCTTCGTTCTCGGGCAAGACCTCAGTGGCCTTCTTGTCAACATTGCGGTAGATGGAATAGCCCAACTTGTTGGTCATGCAGACATGACCGCTTTCTATGCTGGCAGAGTAGCGGGGCAATGATTCGCTCTCGTTCTCCTCTGTCCAAATGTCCACGGCATCGTATATCCACTGATTTGGTATCTTGGCGCAGGCATTAGTGGGTTTTTCATTATTGCCCATGTAGTAGCTGTTGGCCTTATCCTGAGTGTAGGCAAGGGGGGCGTTGTCGCCAGTTGAGAAGATGAATATGCCGGGGCACAACACGCTCCATGCGGCGGCATTGCCCAGTCCCAACTTTGATGCGGGCATATAGTTCTCCGCATCAATCTTCTCGGATGGAGCGGGGTGATAGTTGGGATTGTCAAAATCCTCGGGATCGTAGCATACATAATCGGCCTCGCTCAGGTCAACGGAGTTAGAGTATGTCGTGGTATGATCAATAGCGCCACTTAGTGCAATGGTGGCAGATGTGTAGGGTTCCAGCACCAGGTCCTTTGTCATGTAGAACACGAAGGAATAGGCAGGAGTGTAGTCTTCCTCGGCATAGAAGAGTTTGCCGTCCACGTAGTTCTGGTTATTGCCGTGTGCGTTATAGGGGCCTACGTGTGAAATACAGAAGTTGGGGATTGTGGCCACCTGGTCGGAGTTGTTGTAGATGACCACATACTTGTCGTACTGATAAAAGCCGGAACCGTCGTCCTTGGGGCATCCGCCAACGTACAGTTCCTTCAGGATTACCTGCTTGCTGCCCTGGCTCACTACAGGCTCCATCTCCAGGCTCATTGTGTTGGCGTTTACAAAGTCGGCACTTGCAATTGACTTCTGCAACACATAGTTCACTACGTATACCACACCATCGGCATTGAACTTGTGAGAAGCTGAAAAACTGTAAATGTCCTCGGGCAGTGCAAATGTTGCTACACCTGCTTCGTCTGTCTGTGCGGTAAGTGCCACACCGCTTACACCACGTGCCGTAACGGTAACACCCTCCAGAGGTGCGTCGGCCACCTCGGGTGTCAGCAACTGCACCGCCACGCTATAGGTGCGGTAATCGTCCTCCTCCTCGGTACATGCCGTGTGGGCAAAAAGCATGGCCACGGCGGCCATCATTGAAAGAAACTTTTTCATAATGATTGTTTGTTTGGTATTATTATTTAGCATTAAAGTTTTATTCTCACGGACATGCCATAGTAGAACTTGGGTATGTAACCGCTATCGAACAGGGACGACTCCAGGCCCGTTTGCGAGGATTTCACCTTGCCCATCTGATAGAAGAAGTTGCGTGCATACAGGGTGACGGAGGCCCATTTGCCCAGTTCCTTGGTCACGTTGAAGTTGGCGGCATAGTAGGCCGTTATGCGGTTCTCGTTGAAGAAGTACGTGGTGTTGGATTTCACCACCAGTTTGCAGAGGTCCTGATACAGTTCCCTGTCGTTCTCCCTTGCCCACACGAACTTGTCCAGGAAGGGGATCTTCTCTTCGGGATTGCCCCATGCGGTGTAGTATTCGGGGTAGACGGCCACATAGGAGTCCTTGTTGTATATGCCTCCATGCTGAGTGCCGTGATGGTCCCCTGCCGCCTCCAAGAGGTAGCCTCTCAAACTTCCGTCGGCATACTCGGAGAGGTTCTGCCCGTAAGTGTAGAGCGAGGTTTCCAGGCGCAGAGAGAATATCATGCGTATCTTGGGGATATGCGTGGATATGGTCAGGTTGGCATTTATCTGGCTTGAAAGCGAACCGTTGGCGGCCGTGCTCGAACCGGCATAATACCCCACATACTTATAAGGTGTACCATCCATTGATGCCGATGCCTGTCCCATGGAAGCCACCAAGGTTTCGTTCAATCCCTTATACCAATAATAATTGCCATCCAAACGGATACTTGTGCGTAATGGGCGTATCTGCGCAAAGTCCACTATCAGGTCCAAACCGCGTCTTTCCACGGGCGAACCGTTGGTGTACTCCGTCTGGCTCACGTAGGTGTTCCTTTCCTTGTACCCCAGCACTTGGTCGGCAATGGCTCCGGTACGGTCCTGCACCGTTACGATGCCCGTGTGGCGGTCAATCATGTAGTGGCGGTTCTCTGTGGGTATGGTGCACCCTGCCTCTATATCGGCTTGCGTGGTCAGTTTGTATGTATAAGGTGTGTAGACGCTTCGGCTCATGTAGGGGTTGAAGGTCTTGTTGCGGAAGGCGGAAAGCGATACGCGCGTGCCCCACAACTTCGCCTCCACTCCCAGTTCGTTCTGTATGGTGTATTGCCATTTCAGGTCGGGGTTGTACTTGGGTGTGGTGGGTTGTGTATAGTAGGCATAGAAGGTCCTGCCGTCGGCGGTGGTGCCTGGTGCGAAGGCCAGTTTGTCGCTATAGGTGGGGGCTGGAAACAGGACGGTAAAGGAGGGCTGCTTGACCGACTTTCCCCAACCTCCGAAGACCGACAGGTCGCTGACTCCCTTCCCCCGGTTCTCCCAGAAGACGTACTTGGCATTGATGCGCGGAGACACGTTTGCCACGGTGCCGTATTCCGAACCCTTTATCATGGTGATGTCCGAGCGGAGTCCTGCCCTCAGATGCAGGGAGGAGCGTCTGCCCACGGGCATGGAGAACTTGTCTTCGAGGAAGAGTGCCACATTGTTCATGAAGGGCAGTTCATCGTAGCGGTACTCCCTCCATGTGGGTGCCACACTCATGTCTTCGTAATAGAGGCCTCGTCCCAGGTTTCCGCTACCGGCAAGTTCCGCTCCCAACAGGACGGTGTTCATTGTCTTGCCCCAACGCCTTGTCCAGTCGGCCTTTGCCTTCACGGAATACGCCAGAGGCTTGGAGTCGGTAAAGGAGCGCACATACCAGTACCCCGTAGGGCCAAGGATGATGTCGGCATCGGGATTCTCCTCGTAGAGTTCACCTATGTGATATCCTGCCTCGGTGGCATGGATGTATGGTTGTGTAGAGGCAGAGCTCTTGTTGGAGTTCGTCTCGTTCATCTTGTCGCTATACGACACGGAGGCCTGCAGGGTGAGGTTAGATATCCACGGCTTGTCCAGGAGCCAGTGGAGTTTCACGTTGCCACGGAGCATGTAGTCGCGCGTCTTTGTGTATGTATCATTGAACTCGTCGGGGTCGGCCTCCGAGTTATATCCGCCTATGTTCCCTCCCAAGGATGCGGTAAGGCTGAGGGGATGCCCCTGGTGGTCCTTGAAGGTGTTGGTGTAGGTCAGGTTCACGTTGTTGCGCATATATGCCGTATGTGGCGAGGCCAGGTTGGAAACGGAGCGTGTATGCTCGGCATTGACATTCAGCGTTCCTGCCCTACGGCCAAGATTGAAACCCTTGCTCAGGGCTATGGACTTGGTCTTAGGTTCCACCATCAGTTCCACCACGAAGGGAGTGCGTCCCTTGCGGGTGTTTATCTTCACCATACCGTTGGACAGGTCGCCGTACTCCACAGAAGGGATACCGGCCACCACCTCCACGGATTCTATGTTCGACGACCCTATATTGCGAAGGTCAACGCCACGTATTTCTCCGAGCAACGCATTGGTTTCCAACCGTTGCCCGTCCAGGTCTATGGCCGTGCCGAACGAGGCATTTCCCAGTTCGCTTGCACCGCCGGCATGCAGGGCTATCGGCTTTGCACCGGAGGCAAGGTTCTGGTCCCCTACGGTCTTTCCGCCGGGCAGGAGCGTGGTGACATAACCAAGGTTCATGATCTGTGCATGATCCAACGTGTTGCGGTCAATGACATAGGAACTGCTCAGGCTTTCCGTGCGCCTCTGCGCCGTAACAACCACCTCGTCCAGCGACAGGTTCATCTCGTGCAGGGCCACGTTACGTGTGTTCTTGCCTTCGCCAAGTTTCACGGGGACACTCTGCTTCTGATATCCGAGCAGGTAAAACGTAACTACCGCCGTGGGGAAGTCCAGATTGGCGATGGTGTAATATCCGTCTTCGTTGCTTATTGCCCAAAGTCCTTTTTGATCAATGGTCACCATCACCCCTGGTAAGGGTTCTCTTGTATTAAAGTCGGTAATCCGTCCGGTAAGTGACCCGAGAACCTGGGCATAGCATTCCCCCATTGCAATCAGCAACATGCCAACCGCAAATAAAACCTTTGAGAATGCCGATAATACGCCCTTGTTCATTTTTCGCCTTCGGTATTGTTCATTTTATACTATGAAAAAAGTGGATTATAGACATAAGTCCTTAACACCCCTATCTTTTTCGGAGTGCAAAAATAGGTCATTTATGCTTGTAGGACAAAGAAAAAACAATAAAACAAAGTCCCTGATAAGCAAAATACACAATAATAATTAGTAGCATTTTGCCTATCATCCGGCCTACAAAAGGATACAATACCGAAATATAATTAGCGTGGGATGCACAGAGTGCTGGATAACATGCGACAGATGCTTCCTGACAGACTAAATATGTATATTGCTGATAGCGGTCAGGACATCTATGGCCGATTGCACCTTCCTCATGTGGGCGATGTTCAGGAACTTGTGGCCGTTGCGCTCGGAGAGTTGGCAATTGGCGGCATTCACGCTATAGTATGCCACGATTTGTCCGAACTCCTTGCTTTGGTAGTAGGGGCTCTGCTCGGATTGAACGAAGTAGAGGCGCATCTGGCCGTTCTTCAGTACCAGGCGCTCGGCACCCAGCTGTTTGCCAAGGCGGCGCAGGCGTACCAGGTTGCACAGGTCTTCTGCCTCCCTGGGCATAGGGCCGAAGCGGTCCTTCAGACGTGTGCAGAAGGCTTCTATCTGGTGGTCCTGCTCCATCTGGTCAAGTTCGCGGTACAGGAGCATGCGCTCGCTGCTCGTGGGTACATAGGTTTCGGGCAGGTGTGCCGGCAGGTCGGTCTCCAGTTGGCACTCGTCCACAAAGTCGGTGGCCTTTGCCTCGCTTGCCGCCTCGTTGGCATCCTGGGCATAGAGGTCCTGGAACTCCTCGTTCCTTAGTTCCTTCACCGCCTCGGATAGGATCTTCTGGTATGTCTCATAACCCAGGTCGGCAATGAAGCCGCTCTGCTCAGCACCCAGCAGGTTGCCGGCACCGCGTATGTCCAGGTCCTGCATGGCTATGTGTATGCCGCTTCCCAGGTCGGAGAACGTCTCTATGGCCTGCAGGCGGCGGCGTGCCTCGGGATTAAGGCCCGACAGGGGAGGTGCCAGCAGATAGCAGAATGCCTTGCGGTTGCTACGTCCCACACGTCCGCGCATCTGGTGCAGGTCGGAAAGTCCAAAGTTCTGTGCTGAGCACACCACTATGGTGTTGGCGTTGGGAATGTCTATTCCGCTCTCTATGATGGTGGTGGAGATGAGCACGTCGTAGTCGTGGTTCACGAAGCCCAGGATTATCTCCTCCAGTTTCTCCGGCGACATCTGTCCGTGTCCTATTGCCACCCTGGCATCGGGCACATACTTGCGCACTATGCCCTCCAGTTCAGGCAGGGAGGATATGCGGTTCGACACGATGTAGGTCTGTCCGTTTCGGCTCATCTCGAAGCCCACGGCCTCGGCAATCACATCGCTCGAGAAGGTGCACACCTGTGTCTGTATGGGGTATCGGTTAGGTGGGGGAGTCTGTATCACGCTCAGGTCCCTGGCGCCCATCAGCGAGAATTGCAGGGTGCGCGGTATGGGCGTGGCGGTCAGTGTCAGCGTGTCCACGTTGGTCTTCATCTGGCGCAGTTTCTCCTTGGTGGAGACGCCAAACTTCTGCTCCTCGTCTATTATCAGCAAGCCCAGGTCCTGGAACTTTACCGACTTGCCTATGAGGCGGTGCGTGCCTATGATGATGTTTATCTTGCCATCCTTCAGGTCGGAGAGCAGTTCCCTGGTGTCCTTTGCCGAGCGGGCACGGGAGAGGTAGTCCACCCTGACGGGCATGTCCTTCAGCCTGGACGTAAACGTGCGGTAGTGCTGGTATGCCAGTACCGTGGTGGGCACGAGCACCGCCACCTGTTTGCCGTCCGTAGCGGCCTTGAAGGCGGCACGTATTGCCACCTCCGTCTTTCCGAAACCCACATCGCCGCACACCAGGCGGTCCATCGGGCGCTGGCGCTCCATGTCGGCCTTCACGTCCTGGGTGGCCTTCAGCTGGTCGGGCGTGTCCTCGTAGAGGAACGAAGCCTCCAGTTCCGTCTGCATGTATGTGTCGGGCGAGAACTGGAACCCCTGCTCCTGGCGGCGGAGGCTATAGAGTCGTATCAGGTCGCGTGCAATGTCCTTTATCTTCTTCTTGGTGCGCTCCTTCAGGTTCTCCCAGGCATGTCCTCCCAGTTTGTTCACCTTTGGCGGAGTGCCCTCCTGACCCTTATACTTCGACACCTTGTGCAGGGCATGTATGGACACATAGATGACGCCACCGCCATCGTAGTTGATGCGTATCTTCTCCACCATGCGCTCGCCCTCGGGTATGGTAATAAGGCCTCCGAAACGACCTACGCCATGGTCTATGTGCACTACGTAGTCGCCCAGTTGGAACTGCTGTATCTCCTTCAGCGTCAGAGCCATCTTGCCCCTGCGGGCGTGCTCCGAGCGGAGGTTGTACTTGTGGAAACGGTCGAATATCTGATGGTCGGTGAAGAGCACCAGTTTCCTGTCGTTGTCCACGAAACCCTCGTGCAGGGTCTTTTCCACTGGCTTGAAGCGTATGCCCAGCTGCATGTCGTGGAAGATGCTCTCCAGGCGGTCCGTCTGCTTGGTGCTGTCGGCCAGAATGTATATGTCGTAGTCCTCGTGCTGGTAGCGCAGGAGTTCGCGCGTGAGCAGGTTGAAGTTCTTGTGGAAGATGGGCTGGGGGCTGATGCCGAACGACAGGTTTGCCTTTCCCTCCCTCGACGAGCCCAGCAGTATGGTGCGGAAGTCCAGCAGGCGGTGGCGGAAGCGGTCGGGCTCCACAAGTAGCTGCTCGCGTACCAGCCTTTCCGACTCGTCCCTGTCAGCAGTTCCCTCCTCCATTTCCACTATGCGTGCCGACAGGGAGAACCCCTCCTGCCAGATGCGCTCCACCTCGTCGCACAGGAAGGCACGGTCGCGCATCACCAGCCGTGTCCTCTCGGGCAGGAACTCCAGCAGACTTATTCTCTCGCTCTGGTTCTGTGCCAGTTCAGGCACTATGCGCACCTCCTGCAGGCGCTCCACCGACAACTGGCTCTGCACGTCGAACGTGCGTATGCTGTCTATTTCGTCTCCGAAGAAGTCTATGCGGAAGGGATGCTCATGCGAGAAACTGTACACGTCCACCAGCGAACCGCGTACGGCAAACTGCCCCGGTTCGTAGACATAATCCGTGCGTCGGAAACCCTGCTCCATCAGCCTCTTCTGCAAAGCCCTGATGTCCTGCAAGTCGCCCACCGCCAGGGCAATGGTATGGTCCTGCAACTCGCGCTTGCTCACCACCAGTTCCGTCAGAGCCTCGGGATAGGTGACTATGAAGAGGCTTCCACCCCGTTGCATTGCCGACAATGCATCCGTTCGCAGGATCTCGTTGCCAGCATCGCGCTGGCCGTACTTCACGGCACGGCGGAAACTGCTTGGCAGGAAGAACACCTGGCTGGTGCCCAGTATCTGTGTCAGGTCGTGATAGAAGTATCCCGCCTTCTCCTCATCGTCCATGATGAAGAGGTAGGGAGAGGTGAGCACCTCGGGACATTTCTCCGTTAGAGCCGAGAAGAACACCGGTGCCGAACTTGCCACCAGTCCCTCCAGCCTTATTTCCCTCAATCCCTCGTCCGCCAGCAATCGTCCCAAGGCCTTCACCTTGGCCGAGCGTCCTATCAGCGTTTGGAGTTTCTGTATTTCCATGTATGGTTAGGGTTCTGTCAACGTTAAACTTTCCACCTTCAACATTAATCCGTCTTCATTCCCTCCACCTTATAGGGCAGTACTGACGTATCTGATATGGTGATAGGTGTTCATATTCTTCCGAGGGCCGCCATCTATGATTATGATCTTTTTCATTGCCAATTCTTGTAAAGAGGTTTAGCGAAACACCCGCTTCTCCGTAATATTCCGTACAAAGGTAAGGGTATAAATCCAATTATAGAAAATAATAGTGCACAAAGTGCATGGAAACCTGTCAATGTTATTCGCAAGCTCATCAAGCTACGCAAGTCAACTTTCATCGTTAAACGCTCACCGTTAACCGCTCACCTCTCATCGTTAAACGTTAAACGTTCATCGCTCACCCCTCACCGCTCATCTGTACTCCGTACTCTCCTCCGCCACCTTTGGTGTCGTTTCCTGCACAGGTATATCATATCCCTTTGCCCCATGGTTCAGCAGGAAGATCCTGTTCAGCGTGTACGCCAGGGATTCCAGAGTCATGTCCCTGCTGGAGGGTTTCAACTGGCATTCCCATATCGTAATGCTATGCCACCCCATCATTCCCAGTTCCCGCTTCACCCTCTTGTCCCGTTTCTGGTTGCGGTTCACCTTGCTCTGCCAGAACTCAGTCCTCGTCTTGGGCATCACAAACAGCCCGCACCCCTCGTGCCCATGCCAGAAGCACCCGTTCACAAATATGCATGTCCTGTATTTCCTCAGCACTATGTCCGGTTTCCCCGGCAATCTCGGATGATTGAGCCTATATCGAAAGCCACGACTCCACAAGAATTTGCGCACCAGCATTTCTGGCTTCGTATCCTTTCCCTTTATCGAAGCCATGCACCTGTGCCGTTGTTCAGGAGTCAGTTTGTCCATAGTGCAGTAGATTTACAACCTCCATGACCTTGTTTCTTTATTACTTTTGTTGTCTGAGTTATTCTTGCTCCTCCTGCTCGTAGTAGTGCGAATAGTCAATGCCCTTCATAAACGTTTCGCGGTCATTGATTTTGTCGGTCAATGCAGATTCCAAAAGTTTCTTGATATCCGAAGGATCAACAACACTTTTTCGCATAGCGTTCAAGTAGTCGTTCTTGTCAATCTTGCTCCAATCAACACACCTCTTCAATGAACGCCTGAACATCAAGTCCAACCAGATGCGAGTGCTACGGCCATTACCCTCCATAAAGGGATGAGCAACATTCATCTCGACATACTTGTCAGCAATCTCCTCAAATGTAGTTTCAGGCATATTCTCTATGGTTGGCAGGATTGTTGAGAAATGTAAAGCATTAGCAAACGTAAAGCCACCCTTGCTGATGTTCTTCGTACGAATCTGCCCAGCAAACTCATACAATCCCCCAAACAGGTAGGCGTGAATCTGTTGCAAGCATTTGATGCTGCCCGGTTCAAGCGACTTCAAGATACCACTTTCAAACAATTGGTATGCTTTCTTTTTGCTCTGCCCATCAATGGTGTTGTCGCTATAGGTAAACCAATCGAGGAAAGCCAAGGCCTTTTCGTTTGGGATAAGCTTTGCCAGTTCTCTTACTCCGTCAGCATCAAGAACATCTGTTAAACGTTTCTTTCCATCTGGGGCAATCAACTTCAACTGGTTAGTGGCGCTAACCACTTCATCCTTATCTTTCTTCAGTTTTGTTTTCAGATACTTCCAATAATTACGCGTCTTTTGGTAATCATCTTGAGCATTAATGGCTCCTATCACATCAAGCACAGAGAACCACCATTTGGATTTCTCCTCATCCCAAATGGCTCTCACCTCGCGGTCGTTATAGAATCGGATGGATATTTTGGACATACTATCTTATAGTTTTCTCCCTGTTATATGGCCTTTGCCTAATCTCGTTTTTTACGCTTTATTGCTATGCATCTCTTTATATGACTTGCTTTTCAGTTTGTCTTAGTCCTTTTTGTTCCTCAACCGCTTCACGGCCTTATCAAAGTCGCTCTCTAACTGGCGCATTTCTCGCTCACGATAGATTTCAAACTCTCGCTCAGCCTTTTCAATCGCTTCTTGGTGAGAAACAGTACCGTTGCCTTCCAAAATGTTCTTCCGCAGTCGGAGAATCTGGTCATCAAGGGCAGCTATCCAGTCGGCCATGGTCATAGGATTCTGCTCCAGTGCCTGAAATTCGGCATAGTCAAGAAATTGGGACGTGAGTAGGTTTAGCCTTTGCAATTCTAACTCAGACAGGTAGTTTTTGGCAATCTTTACATCATCACGGGTTACATAGTTGCCCTTGAAACTGGTCATGCCCACAAAAGGTTTCTCGTTATCTACACGTTCATAAATCAATTCTGCTGCCGTATGTTCATGCACGGCATAATGCATTTTATTCTGAACGGTAGCAAAGAATAGCTTTGTCATCTTTGCGCGAGGGTCGTAGTCAGTCGATGTGGCATAGATATCTGTTACCTGCTGATAGAAATTACGTTCACTGCTGCGGATATCACGGATACGTTGCAAGAGTTCCTTGAAGTATCGGTTGCCACCTTGCTTCAGACGATCGTCGTCCATTGTAAATCCCTTTTGGATATATTCATGCAACCGCTGAGTAGCCCAACGACGGAATCGAACAGCAATAGGCGACTGAACACGGTAACCAAGGGCAATAATCATGTCAAGATTGTAATGGTCAATTTCCCTCTGCACCTGTCGATTGCCCTCTTGGCGAACTAGAAAGAATTTCTTTCGTGTTCCCTCCTCACTCAATTCCTTGTCTTTGTATATGTTGCCGGCATGAAGGCTAATATTCTGAGGGGTGGTTGCATAAATCTCCGCAAGATTCTCTCTTGTCAGCCAGACATCCTCGTCAGCAAAGCGTACATTCACATTCACCTTGCCCTCATCATCTTTATAGAGTATCAGTTTGTTTTCCTTGTCCATTTGCTATGCAAAATTGATATTATAATAAGCGTTCTTGACATCCTCTTTTTTAATAATCGTGCAATGGGAGATGTTTTTTAGGTTGGTGTGTATGCATTTAGTTCCTCTGCAATTGCATTATTCCTAATGCTTATTATTTGTTATTCGATGCGTAAAACCGTTGATAGCATATTTCTTACCATCCGATGCGGTTAGTTTCAGTTGGCTACATTTGTAGTCAACTCGTTTCCTGCTTTCTTCATTCGCTTCTTCATCAAACTCCAATACTTTCTTGGATTGGGGCTATCGGTGATGGCAACCGCAATATCAATAGCAGAGAACCACCATTTGGATTTTTCTTCATCCCAAATAGTTCGCACCTCTCGGTCACTATAGAATCGGATGGATATTTTTGACACAAACGATGCTTATATCTTTTAATACTTTTGATACTCCTTTCTAAGTTTACCCACAATCTCGTTTATTATGGTAATTTGCACATCTATTGCTCTGGAAAACTTTTTTAGAATGTCCAGAGCTTTATTTCGTAATGCTTTTATTTGATCACTTTCATCGGTTAGACCTTGACTATATAGTTCTAAAATAAGTTGGTCTATTCGACCTAATTCTTTTATTGTAAAGTTGATATACTCCCATGAATGTTGAATATCGTATTTACTTTCAATATCACTAAAATTGTAATATAAATATATTGGATTAAGAATTTTACTTGTGCTTTCATAAAGCCTGCCAGCTTGTGTGAAAGATGCTAATAACCTACTATATGTAGTAGGATTATATTTTTCCTCCATGGCGTCACAAGCTGTCTGCATCATTCTATAGCAATCAATAGCTTCTTGATACCAAGATACAGCCCTTTCAACAACGTCAGTCTTCCTTTGAAAAACAAGCTTTCGCATATCAATCTTTGCACGATATCTCTCTTTAAGGTAATCAAGTAATGCCGTTAATAATAGTGTTATAGCAGAACCTATAGCACCTGCAATAATCATATTGTAATTTTCCATAACTGTTACTCTAACTGTTTTCTATAAACTGAATCTAAAGTGTTACCATCTTTATCTTTCCATACAAGCCAGCCGTTATTGCTGCTGCCGATGCAGAAGTCAGCTGCTGTACTTGGACTTGCAAATGTCTTATCAGAAGTCATAACAAGTTTTTCGCTTTCTATTGAGGTGTACTCGCTGACTAAACTGTTGCGCTTGTCCGACCATTTAAGAGACGGTACGGCAGTCTTGGCGATCACACTACCTTTCAACACAGTAAAACCATTAGAACTATAAAAACCTCTCGCATCGCAACCACGACCTTTGGTATAGAAGATATGTTCTGCTTTTGGTTGTGATACCTCAAAGATATTGCAACCGATAAACGATGCCAAGAACTTGACATCTTCAAAGAACTCATCCATTGAGTCCTGCTGATATTCGGGCAAATTTGGAGCCTTGGGTGTCTGTTTATTGTCGCTCAACACAAAAGCATTAGCTTTCTTTGCCTCGGCTATTGCCTTATGCTCCAAATACTGCACATCGGCTTTGGTCATATCGGCATCTTTCGATACGAATATGAGTGCCTTTTGCCAAAACGATTTTTTGCTATCGTGATCCTTCACTCGCTCACGAAAATTCTCGGTCTCTCCGATATATGCTTGTGGTTTAGTTGCTTCATCTTCACCGAGAAGTATGTAAAATGCAGGCTTCTGCAACTTCTCCTGCGTATTGAGATAAGCAAGATTTGAGCGTGGTACAACGAACATTTGGCAAATCTTGTTGCTGATGAATGCATATTGAGTTCCCTTCGGATCTCCGTCAATTAAGTATGTGGTTACTGTTTTGCCCATAATTTACAATGTACCTATAAACCAATTTATCAAACTAATGAACCCGTTTTTCTCAAAGGTATGTTTCAACTCTTCTTTAGGTAATCCAGAACAACTATCCAGTTCAATTAGCAACTGCTTTCTCCTATTTTTTAATGATCTACAATTTAAATTGAATACTTCTATAGTCTTTATATTTTATCATTGATCGCATCTTGAATGCCGTCTCGTGGAGCGATGCGCCCATCTCTCAAATATTCAATGTATTGACCCATATCATCTTTTGTGAGATTGAATATTTGAGCATATTCATTTTGCTTGATTTTATATGTATTATCTTTGTACCTTCCTCCATAATCTTCATCTATTGCCGATAAACTCTTTTGGAACCACATTCAAAATCTATGCTATCCCAAAGAGGACTTCGAGGCTCGGTTGGCGACGGTTGCAGACATAGGAGTTTACTATGCAGAAACTCCTGCCAAGACGCTCAGCAAGCCAAGTTTGTTTAATGCCTCGCTCTTCAATCACCTCTTTTATGGGATTTTTGGGTATATCTATATTAATACTTGTTGCCATTTCACTACAAATATACAAAATATTACTAAAATAAAGAACTTTGTTACATAAAATGTAAAGGCCTTGCAAGAAATTAATAAATGAGCGATTAGCAATGAGAGTTAGGACCCACTCAATCCCCTGCATAACTATATGTTTAGTAAGAAAAGCACCCGGGATGGGTAAGCGGGCAAAAATAACTGCATAACTGTATAAATGCATACACTGTATACGCTGTGTTCTAAAAACAATTGATAATGGGGGCGGTAACGTTTAACGTTTAACGGTGAGCGGTGAGAGACCACTGATGACACCGATTGGACGGGATTATCACAGATTTTCTTATATCAACGAGATCAAACTAAAAGCTGCCGATTTGGGGTTAATTTAATCTGTCAGCCTGTCATAATTCTTTACATTGCCTGTGGGGTGGGGCGGGGTGCAGGGTCCTCGTGTCGTAGGGGCTTGCTCCTTGTGATAATGGCGGCAGGAGGATGTATTGACCAAGCACAAAGCATACGAGAACATGGAGATGGGATAGTGAAGAGAAGAAATAGAGGGCATGAGGGTGCTATTTTGTGAGTGCAGGGTGGCAGGTAAGTGCTGCCTAACATCTTAAATTTCAATGCTATGCATACAGGTGGCGACTTTGGGGGAATGTCATCCGTGTGCCCTCCTTCTGCTTGTTTGTAAGTGTCATGCTGATATTGAAATATCTTTACATACGATATACGGTTATGCAGTTATGCAGTTATGCAGTTTTAAAATGCGGGGTGTGAAAAGGGATGAAAAAAAATTATTATATTTAATATATAATAACTATATACTTAGTAAGAAAAGCACTCAAGATAAGCAAGCGGGGCAAAAATAACTGCATAACTGTATAACCGCATACATTGTATCAAAATCGTTGATAATAAGGAATTTAGTTCATTAGCATAATAAACACACCTAAATAAAACACCCCTCTTACAGGGATTCTCCATACTGAAAAGTTAGACTTTCAGCCCCAGTTCTGTTGACTTTACGGGAAAGGGGGTGTCTACAGTCTACAGTCTACAGTCCGAAAATGATAGACTACTATTTAGACGTTATAATATATTATAAACTTATTTTCTCAATCCCAACGTAGCGTTAACAATGGACTGTAGACTGTAGACACTATAGGTCCCAATGTATAGTAAAGTGATTGGTAATAAGCAATATAATGCATCAGTATGGTAAGTGAACCAAAGAAAATGTACCCGTTTACAAGACTTTTCCATACTGAAAGGGTTGACTTTTTTGCCCAGATTCGTTAACTTTTGACGGGAAGGGTTGCCACTGGGGGTACAGGAGGCCTGAGAATGCCGTTGCTACGCAGGTGGCAAACGAGGACAAAACTAGACATTTTCTTTGATTGTATGAAGTTCTTCTTTTAGTATAGAGGACAGTTATTGATTATCACCATAGGTCCCGTGCGGACAAATCGTTTTCATAAGCATCGGCTAATCCTGATTCAACATCTTCTCTGCTCCAACCATCATAATATGCTTGTTCATCCCCATAAGGGTCACTCCAATTATCATAATCATTCATTTTTTCATTTTCATAATTCCAAAATGATGTTTTATGATAATACTTTTTGTGGGGTTGCTTGGAAGTGTTTAATTTAATATATTCTTCAAAAGAAGTTTTGCCTATATCTTCTTTTTCATGTAATAACGGAAAAACTTTACCTGCACTATTTATCACGATAGAAATGACAGGAGTTTGTGGTATCCCTTTGACTGCGACAAAGCCAATATTACAACCATAACAGAAATAAAGTTTATTATCCTTGCCTTTTTTAACATCTATTCGTGTACAATGAAATTTTGTTTTAAATTCCTCAGCAGTATATGTGGCAATATAGCTTAATCCATCAAGTAAAACTTCAGATTTCAATGATAGCAAAACAAGATTAATTTTTAATTCTTTATCACCTTTAAAAGCTTTTATCTCATGCAAATATCCTTCTTTAAGTGCCCATATTTTGTCATATTCGAGTGGAATTATAATATTCCCTTTTGTGTCTATAATTCCCCATTTGTCTTTTTCTTCACAAGAATCGTATTTTAGTACACGAGCATAACCACATACAAATTGATTATCACACCAACTGTATTCTCCAAATGGTATGACCTGTTGATTGTTTTGGTTGATATAAGCATATCCATAATTTTGATTCCTGACCATTGAGAGACCACAAGAAAATGGATACATCTCTTTATACAAAAAAGGTATAACTATATCTCCCTTGCAGTTTCTTGCTCCATATAAGCCATTGTCATCTTGAGAAATATCTAATTCGGAAATCATATTCATTTTATTTACATATTGACATACATGACAGGATTTTGTCTATTTCCCAATAAATGAGAAATATCCATAAGAAGATACGGTGAATCTTCTATTTGCTCTCCCTCAAATTCCCATCGCCCGATATACTCTTCTGATAGGAACCAACGAGTGGGCTTAAAGACTCCGACTATATATCCTTGAGAAACAGCAAAGACTAATTCTGCATTTTGGGCGCGATTGCCATTAAGTCTCCAATATTTTCTTGTACATTCATAAAGATTAGGCCTTTCGCATAAAAGATGTGTTCTGGTCACATTCAAACAGAGAATCTTTTCATTCTTTCTGTTCTCAAAAGAGCCGTAGTCACGAAAAGGATCATCCATGATTATCTATTATTAGTTACATTTACTGCAAAGGTATAGCATTTTACTTTAATTAAAGAATGTTGTTGGGCATATTCGATAAAATCTTGTAACTTTGCGTCAACAATTTCACTTGTGGTCCCTCTCATCCGAGTAGTTATCGGTAATGACAAACCATTGGTGAATTTGTTGTATAAATCCACATCAGTTACCATAAATGAGTGCGTTCCTGTTCTACCAGGGTGGCGAGAATATTTGTGGTATCATCAATGAAAATAGAGTCCATGGAACCCATCGGTGTGGAGGCACGAAGCAACCACGGCATTTCCGTAAACTCTATTTCTGCGGCAAAAATACTGAAAATGTAACAATCTCCTATGACAATAGTAAATTTACCTTGCAAGAATCTAAGAATGCAATGTCGGGAGAGCAAAAACTGGCGCAGAAAATGCTTGTGTATGTCAAATGTTTTTCGTATCTTTGTAACGGGTTAATGAGGGGGTAACGTTTAACGGTGAGAGGTGAGAGGGTGAGAGGTGAACGGTTAAAGTGCATAGGAATCTCTTATAAATCAGTGTAATTCTGTGACTTCTGCGCTTTATTATTCGCCTTCGCTCATCAAGCTAAAGCAGTCTGTGGGCGATAAACTTTATTCACTTGTGGTTCATCAAGCTCAGCAGTCAACGTTATTCGGTTAGATTCCAGCAATACTATTCATTGTTCTTGTCCTTTCCTCTTCTCTGGTGTTTCACGGCCTTGGCGGTTGTCTTGATGGTGTCCAGGTAGGCTTTCTCTACTGCCGAAAGTGTATTGTTCTGATACTTTCGGTATTCTGCTGTTGCCTTTTCCATGGCTTGGATGTGGCTGATGGAGCCTGCGCCTTCGAGCAAAGGACGATTACCAGAGGTGAGCAAAGCATCCAATTGATGGATATAGTCGCTCATGTACATCGGTTTATGCTCCATAGCGTTGATTTCCGCAAAGTCGAAGTAACCGGATACGAGGTTGTTCAGAATCTTCAATTCGTTTTCGTTCAAGTAGTTTTTAGCGATACCAATGTCCTTCAGGGCAGGAAGTTCTCCCGAAAAAGTAGTCAAGCCCATAAAAGGTTTTTCGGCATCGGCACGATTGTAGATGATTTCGGCTGCGGTATGTCCATGTGCTGCAAAATGGAGTTTGTTCTGTACCATCTTGAAGAATAGAATGGATTCATCACTTCGTGGGTTGTAGTCAACACTGGTGGCGTAGAGGTCGAGCACCTGGCGATAGAGCACCTTCTCTGATGAACGGATGTCGCGGATGCGGTCGAGCAACTCTTTCCAATAGTTGCCGCCACCGTTGCCTTTCAGACGCTCATCGTCCATTGTGAAGCCTTTGATAAGATACTCTTTCAAACGCTGGGTAGCCCAAATGCGGAATTGGGTGGCAATACTCGATTTGACTCGATAACCAAGTGATATAATCATATCAAGGTTATAAAAGGGCAATTCTCTATTAACCTCTCTATTACCTTCCAATCGAACCTGTCGGAATTTCCGACAACTTGCCTCTTCAATCAGTTCGCCCTCTTCGTAGATGTTCTTAATATGTTCTACGACATTTGTTCTTGAACATTGAAAGAGTTCAGCCATTTGTTGTTGGCTAAGCCAAACAGTTTCGTCCTCAACCTTGACGTTAATCCTAGTCAAACCGTCTTCTGTCTGATAAATGATGATGTTGTTGGAATTATTTAATGGTTCATTCATTGTTTCAATCCTTCAGTAGTTCTCCCAAATCGTTTCCATCTTCTTGTTGTTTACAATTTCCCTACAAAGTTATAAATTATTATACAAAACAAAGAGAAAGGGGAAGAGAAAATAGATGCTTTGAGTGCAATTGCTTTTAAGACGTCTTAATAAATCGTAGGCAGGGGGGGATGAGGCATGTGTTACATGAAGAATAGTACAGGGTATTAAACGTGTATGCTATACTTATTAAAAGTGTTAGGACAAGGAAATAAACCATTGAAAAGCACGTTTGCAAAAATGTACTCAATGTTTAGTACAATTGTACTCAATACGTAGGATATTCGTCTCCAATGTTGAGTACATTGCTCCACAATATTGAATATATTAAATAAATCACGTTTTTCTTGCTTTTGCTCCCCATACTCATTATCTTTGTAATCGGTTGTTACAAATTATCTATAAACCAAAACATTGATGAATATGGCAAGATACATCAAACAGGAGTTGCCTGATTACATGGAGCAATGAAAGTGAAGGACTACATGGAAATTACCGGACTTTCACATTCCGTTGCCGCAAAGGAACTGTGCGGGTTTGAACATGAAGCAGCATCCGGCATCTCCTCCATCGGCCGCCTTGCCGGCAAGGTGTACGTAAGGCGCATGATGGAAGAATAGTTCCTACTGGCGATTCTGCATTTCAAGGACGAACTCGTCGGCTATATATAGGTCGCCGTAGAGGTACAGGCCTGTGGATTTGTCGTGCAGACGGGCACAGGTGTCGCTACGGTAGAACATCTTCAGAGCCATGACCATGTCTATTGATAACCGTTCGGCCAGGGATATGGCTATGGCTCCTATGCGATTGCTCATGATGATTTCCTGAATCACGGGAGATTTAGTAGGATTGTCATAGTTCTTCTGTTCCATCGTATTCAAGATATTTGTCTGTCAGGCTCTGGTTGAGCAGGCACATTTGGTTGTTGGGCTGATGCTTAGACAATTCCCTTAGTGCTGACTTTAAATCTATCAATCCGGCAATATAAAGGTTGACCGTGTCCACAACTCTGTCGTTGGCAACTCCTCCCTCGACATAATCAAATTCTCGTGCAGCATCAAGTCCTGTTCTGTTGGCAATGATGAATTGCAACCATTCTTCATCGTAGGCATGGAAAATCTTGCATCGTCCTTCAGCAAGGATGGCGGTGCGATCCAAGAAATACCTGTTCAACAACGCAGGTCTTCTTCTGTTCCTTGCCATGTTAAGAGCCCATGCTACGGCTTGCTCTCTAATGTCGGTAAGATAAAAGCCTTGTCCGAAATCAAGGTTTTTACGTCCGATTTTGCACATGGGAAACTCTATCTTTTCCGTGCCTCCATGGTAAACTATTATTCTGTCTTTCATGCTTGTGCCTCCCAGTTGGTCAAACATTCTACAAGCCGTTCGGCAAGCACTTCACGGCTTTCACTATGCAGAGGTTCGTAATTGGGCAGAATGTAGTCATCTATCATCCCGACACGTTCCATTCTTTCAAATACCTCTCTGTAATCGGTATTCAAGTATCTGGCAGTTGTTTCGATGCATGTAGCAACAAAAGCCATTGTTACCTGTTCTTTTGAAATGCTTCTGACCTGTTCCATCCTCGTATGTTTTACATGAAAACCAGATATAGGTCCATGGTATTCGGACGTTTTCAATGGTTTTCACATGCAAAGATAATGATTTTATGCCATTTGCGTACGTTTGATGGGTAAAATCGTTGGCGGTGACGAAGAAAAGATGTATCTTTGTTTGAGAAAATAACCTAAAAAACTATGAGCGATAGCGTAATTATCATCCCCACCTACAACGAGAAGGAAAACATAGAGGCCATCATACGTGCCGTGACATCACTGGAAAAGGACTTTGACGTGCTGGTCATCGACGACGGAAGCCCCGACGGTACGGCCGCAATAGTGAAGGGCCTGATGGCAGACGAGTTCAAGGGACGTGTGAATATAGTGGAGCGCTCGGGCAAACTGGGCCTGGGAACAGCCTACATCTGCGGTTTCAAGTGGGCGCTGGAGCATGGCTATGAGTACATCTTTGAGATGGATGCCGACTTCTCTCACGCACCTGCCGACCTGCCACGCCTGTATGCCGCATGTCACGACGAGGGTTACGACGTTTCCGTAGGAAGCCGCTACATAACCGGTGTGAACGTGGTGAACTGGCCCATAGGGCGCGTGCTGATGTCGTACTATGCATCGGCCTACGTGCGCACCATCCTGGGCATAAAGCTGAGGGACACCACCGCAGGTTTCGTGTGCTGGACACGCAAGGTGCTGGAGACAATGTCGCTGGACGATGTGCGCTTCAAGGGCTATGCCTTCCAGATAGAGATGAAGTACACGGCTCTGCGCCTGGGCTTCAAGATAAAGGAAGTGCCCGTGGTGTTCGTTAACCGCGAGTTGGGAACCAGCAAGATGTCGGGCGGCATATTCAGCGAGGCTCTCTTCGGAGTGATGAAACTGCGCATGACAAAGTTCAAGAGAAGACAGGCATGATGAAGACGATTATCAGCAATGCAACGATAGTAAACAATGGGGAGTCGCATGTCGGCTCCTTGTTGGTTAGTGAGGGCAGGATAGAACGCGTCGTCATAGGTGGCGAGATAGAGTCTCAGGACGGATGCCAGGTGGTGGATGCCACGGGCATGTACCTGTTGCCCGGTGTGATAGACGACCACGTGCATTTCCGCGAGCCGGGCATGATCGCCAAGGCCGATATGCACACCGAGAGCATGGCGGCGGCGGCAGGTGGCGTAACTTCGGTACTGGACATGCCTAACGTGGTGCCACAGACAACCACCGTGCAGAACTGGCGCGAGCGCATGGAGATGGCCAAGGGGCGCATGCACGTGAACTATGCCTTCTTCCTGGGTGCTACCAACAATAATCTGGACGAAATCCTGGCAATGCCCTCGGAGCAGTATCCCGGTGTGAAACTCTTCATGGGAAGCAGCACGGGCAACATGCTGGTGGACAGGCGCGAGATGTTGGAAGGGCTCTTTGCCCGTTCGCCCAAACTGATAATGTCGCATTGCGAGGACACGGCACGCATCAATGCCAACATGGTCAGTGCACGTGAGAAGTACGGCGACGACCCCGACATAACACACCATGCCGAGATACGCGATGGCGAGGCATGCTGGCAGAGTTCTGCCCTGGCGGCAGAACTGGCCAAGGCAAGCGGTGCACGCCTGCACATAGCGCACATCTCTACGGAGAGGGAACTGTCTCTGCTTGGGGGCAACATTACGGGTGAGGCTTGTGTGGCACACCTTCTGTATACCGACCAGGACTATGCCCGTTTGCGCGGACGCATAAAGTGCAACCCCTCCATAAAATCAGATACAGACCGTCAGGCTCTGCGCCGTGCCCTAACGGACGGACGCATCACATGCATTGGCACCGACCATGCGCCCCATCTGCTCAGCGAGAAGCAGGGTGGGGCATGCAAGGCCGTAAGCGGTATGCCCATGGTGCAGTTCTCGCTGGTGAGCATGCTGGAGATGGTGGACGAGGGTGTTTTGAGCATCGAACGCTTGGTTCAACTGATGTGCCATAACCCCGCTGATTTATTTGGAATTAAGGAACGTGGATATATCCGCGAGGGTATGATGGCCGACCTGGTGCTTGTACGTCGTGAGGAAAGTCCATACACCATCACCTCGGCCGATGTGCTGAGCAAGTGCGGATGGTCGCCACGTGAGGGCGACGCCATGCACTGGCGCGTGATGTCCACATGGGTGAACGGCAATCTTGTGTGGGACGGCAGGAAGGTGGATGAGGACGTTCACGGCGAACCTCTTGCATTTGCCTGATTGCCTGAGAGGCAATACCATGCCCCATTATCCATATTCTAACGCCTAAAACCTTAAAATGCCATGAATCTCCTAATTATCGCCACGGCAATGCTTCCTGTCGTTGTCCTTATGTATATTTTATATAGGAAGGACAGTGTGAAACCGGAACCTAAGGAACAGTTGCGCAAGGCATTCTACTGGGGCGTGTTGTCTTGCTTCCTGTCGTTTGCAATGTCCGGTCCCTTTGCCCTTATCGGGCTTTTCCCGCAAGAGGCGAAAACGGTTGTGGATGCCCTTCGCATCTCCTTCTTCGGAGCCGCCATACCTGAGGAGATAGCCAAGTTTGCGGTTCTGTGGTATTTCCTGAGGAAGAATCCATATTTCGACGAGAAGTTCGATGGCATTGTCTATGCCGCCTGTGTGTCCATGGGCTTTGCCGCCTTTGAGAACATCGGATACCTGTTCATGAACACGGAGAACTTCCTGCGCGTGGGAATCGTGAGGGCCATATTTGCCGTGCCGGGACATCTGTGCTTTGGCATAATGATGGGATACTATTACTCGCTGGTCAAGTTCTATCCCAACTCCAAACGCCACTCCACGAACCGCCTTATGGTCTTGCTTGTGCCCATACTGCTGCACGGACTTTACGATACGATGCTGTTTTCCGTGGGCACACTTCCCAAGTCTCTTGTCCTTGTGATGCTCGTAACCTTCCTGGTCTTCTGCTTCAGGATGTGGAAGTATGCCGCACGAAGGATAGAGGAGCATCTGGCCAGAGATGTAAACTTTGCATCTGAAGAGGAGCGAGCCAAGTGCCTGGCAGAGTTCCGCCGCCTTGCCCAGGAGAATCCAAAGATCTATGAACCCGAACTGGCAAGCACCCTGGCCGCCATGGGCGATTTCTGTAGGGAACATGGCAATATGCAGGAGGCAGAGGCACTTTATCTGGAAGCAGTGGCGACATATCGCCACGTAGACGCTACGATGCGCCATTCCTAC